>Ga0179593_1297032_pt1 | contig 28349 bp, 20 predicted proteins | sample CZODoug2_1_08_16_FD_185931 | JGI IMG/M metagenome (GOLD analysis project Ga0179593, IMG submission 185931) | Vadose zone soil fungal communities from Angelo Coast Range Reserve, California, USA - CZODoug2_1_08_16fungal (PacBio error correction) | ecosystem: Environmental > Terrestrial > Soil >... | reverse complement strand
GGGGTCCTTTCTTTTAGTTATAGACGTATCCTCGCGTTGAGCTCTTCCGATGTTTCCGGGACCGATACCCTTTTTCAAGGAGTCGGGCTAGACGGCTCGTAAACCTCTGGAGATTCTTTCCTTTCTTCCCCTGACCTCTTTTTTTGCTCTTCCCCTGGGGGGTCCTAGTGCTCCAAAACTGGCGACTGCTAGAGAGCCTTCGTGGTATACCTGCTTTCGGGTGACCTTGAGGTCTCCTTTTAGCTCCCCTTTGAACAGCTGACTCTTCAAAGCCCTGTGGTCTCTCCGACTTCGACGGAGTTCCTTCCGAAAGCCGGAATTTTTCTGGTGATACCCTTTTTTTGTTCCAACCACCTCCTTGACCCCAGTGATTTGCGATATACAGGTTCGGTTCCTATTTTTTCCCTACTCGTTAGCTCAGATTTTTGAGTGCGCTTGATTCTCCCCCCCGGAACCTCCTTTCATTTTTGCTGTTTGTCTTTGTAACGCCCTTACCGAGTACTCTTTCCCCTCGCCGTAAGATCGCCCTGAGGTCTTCTGCTCAGGAATTAAGACGGCTCCGGCATGGGTATGTTCCCTCTAGCCCTTTTTCCCCTTTCCGTGTCCACGACCCAGGTGTGCCTACTATCAGCGACTGAACCTGCGCGCCGGGCCCCCGTAAACTTCGTCCTGACCCCTCTAGGCCAACACATAGTAGAGTTTCGCCTTTTCTTCCTCTATCTTGAGTATGGAGTTTCGGCGGAAATTCGCTTCCCCATCCCCTGGGTTCTTGATGGACTTTACCCCTTCCATTCGATGATTTTTTCAACGCCTTGGGTCCCCCCCCCCCCCCTAGGATGGTTGAATGGTTTCATTTCCTCGGACCCCTCTCCCGACCTGTTGTTTCTCGAACTCTCAGTTTCGCCTCCTTAAATTCGTTTTTCACTGAAACCAGCTTCCTTCAGTAGTTTCCCGTCTTTTCCAATTACCAATCTCACCTTGCCTCGAAGATCCCGTTCCAAGTCGACCAGGTGGCTATTTGACCATGTGAAGTCGACGGTCCCCAAATGGACCTGCCGCCCCCCCTCTCCCATCTACCCCCCCAGCTTCCCCCCCCCGTCGCAACTACCCCTCCCCTCCGGAACTCCCCTTCCTAGACCTGTAAAACTACTATGTATCTCTGCGCATAGACACCTCCCCCTGTCCCCTGGATAAGCCCCTCTCCACACACCGGTTCCTCAAAATGTTCTCCGCCCATCAGAAACTTCTTTCCCCACCTCTTAAACTCAAGTGCCCCCCTCCTTTCCATACGTCATTCTTCCGTCACCCACCTCAGTCATTCCCTTCCCCTCTGATTTGGTTTTTTTCCCAGTCTCTACCTGAGTTGCGATATTCGTTCCCCCCTAGATCAGGGTCCACTCCTGATTTCTATTATTCCACTTAGACCTCGTACGGCCTTTCCTCTCCGCACCTTTTCTTCCACTATTGGGTCCCTTCGTACTGTTGGAGTTTTATAACAAGCCGCTTTTTCGTTTGTCCTAACTTCTCACTCGATCTCGACGGCCGTCCGCCCGACTTTTCTGTACCCCCGCTCTCAAACGTTATTAAACCGACACGAATCGAATTAGGAAGAATACAAAAAAGAGGTTGACCCAGTACCCGCAGAATCGTTTAATGCGTCGTCCCGCGCCTCGCGCCTCCCTTGCACTCCTACCCCTTCATCTCCCGACTTTAGTCAAGGTTAAGATTATAATAGCCCCTCAAAGACCCCCAGACTTTTCTCAAATGTCAGTCACGTGTCCATTTTTAACCCCGCTTTTCCCCTTATTTCCCCGATTGGTTTGCTCCCTTTCCTCTTTTCAATACCCAGGTACACTTCGTCGTAACAGCATTGTTCCCGGATAGGATGAAGCTATCGTCTTCCTACAATTGACCGCATTCCCAAGTTTTTGACCCCTCCTCCGTTTCATAGCGATGCCCTCTTTTTTTCCCCATATTGGCCGTCTTTTCCCCCTTGAGCTTACACATAATAAGGTCGTTGCGAGTACTTTCTTTCAACAGTTTTGACTTTCCTTTGAGGGTACGCCGGTCCTCGCCTCCTGCTTCCCGGACTCCCCGAAGGAAAATAGGAACTTTTTACATTGGAAGGTCTGCGAGAGTATCGGTTTTTAGGATGTGGCGTTTATGCGATGGGCCTTTCCTTCTCCCCCCGTGAACTCTTTTCTCCTTCACACGTGTCGTGCCCGCGTATGGATTTGAGGAATTTCGTTCAGTCCCAATACCCATTCCCCCGTCTGGGGCTTTTTCCTTCTTCCTTTCTCCTTCCCCTCCATGTCTCTCAGGAATTGTACTCCGGTGGGATGCTAAGGCCGAGGTTTTTTCAACCTTTCTCGGCTTATTACTATCTCTCCCCTCGGTGTTGTTTGATCTCCCTCAGGGGTGGTTTTTTTTTTTTTTCCCCCAGAGTCCTTTACGGATTTCACCCCTTCCGCAAAACATTCTCCTCGCGGGAAGGGTGGCCTTCCTGCGAATTTGAATTCCTTCCCGAGACCACCCCCCAACAAACGTAAAAGTGCGGGCTACGCTGCGTACGCCGACTGTCCACTTTCCTCCCAGCGTCCCCTTTTCTTTCACTTATCCCCTTTTCGGGAAGGAGACCTTCCTTCGAGAGTCACAGGTACCCTCACCCGTCGAGCTGCTTTCGAACTGGCAGGTCCTTTCGCACCTTTGGCGAACTTTTCAGCAGTTTTTCCTCTTTCTCCTTGAAACTCTCCCTTAGCCTCCCTTAGTTAATAATTGGTCAGGAGATTCACTTTTTTTCCCTTTCTGCCCTTGAGGAGACTGTCAATTTCTTTCCCAATGCCTGTACCCCTCTTCCCCTGATGGCTCATCTGGCTATCAGATCCTTGTGCCTGCCTCGGAGGGGATCTGAAGACAGTTCTCACTACTTATCTATTTTTTGCCTTTAAGGTTTCAGTTTTGTTGTTTAAAACCTTTTTTGTTCTGGTTTGATTTTTCCCCCCCTTTCTCATCAACCCATTAAATCTACCGTGGTTCCGGCGTCCCCCGTTTTGATGTTGAGTTTTTTTTCTGGCTTATGTCGGGAACTGGGTCCTTCTTGCGTGCGGTTTTTTTTTTTTTCAGGTCGGTTTTGTTTTCGGGGGTTGAGGAGGGGACCCACCCGGTCTTGCCGCTGTCGTGAAGTTTGTCTTTTTTGAGTCGCTGTCCGCTCTCAGCCTTTTTCGCTTTTTTGTTTCTTTCCTTTTTCAGTGCGAAGGTTTAGGGTTTCTTGTTCCTCGCTTTCGCGTAAGAGGGCTAGTTCCCCGATTCTTAGGTAAATCCCCATGAACGGGCTTCGTTTCGGCGTGACCCTTTTTCTCCATGCCCGTTCTTCCCTTCCATAACTTCCGGTTGCAACCCTTCGTGACTCAATCGATGGGACCTGCCGGCGTATTTTCTGACTGCCCTGGACGAGGCTTTCGGCTTTCCCACTTCCAGCTTTCCTTTTACTTGGCCCGACCCCGACCCCAATGGACGCTGTCTGAACCTAATATAGCTCGTTTAGCCAAGGGCCCCCTAGGAGACCCCCTTTGCGTTTTTCGGCTCGCGCCACCTTTTTCGGGACCGTTTTCTCCTGTTCTGTCAACGAGTTGCCACCTTGTTTCCCCCCTTTAATGACTCTGGTAGGTACTCGTTGCCGTTGGGTCCCTGTCCTGCCTTTCCTTCTTGGAGTGTTCAGTCTGCATTTTTTTGGCTGTTTGAGTCCGGCGATCCCCTTGTCGGGTGGCCCCGCGCTGATGGAGGTTCTTCCGGCTTTTTGTTTGACGGCCCTCTGATATGGTTTCCCTTTGCTTTTGCTACATTCTCCAACCCCACCCCGCAAACGTCACACCGTCGGTTTCCTTTCCGGAATGTTAGTGCCGAGCACGCACCTCGGTCTTCATTGACTCCATTTCAATCGTCCTCCTGAGGGGGGGTTTTTTTTCGCGGTCTTCCCTTTTCCTCCGTATCTAATGAGCCGCTAGGGGTTCCTCTTCCTTGAAGTCTGTTTTTTTTCCTCTTTTTTCATACTTCCTGGTCTCGCAAATACTTCGCTTTCTTAGATACCTCTTCTCACATTAGGCCGATTCAACAGGGTAAGAATCCTCTCCCACAGGTCAAAACGGCGACCCCCCGTTTACTTCGGCTCTCTTCCTAGATACCACAAACTTTCCTTGCCTAGTTCGCGTGTGAAGGTGAAAGACGAGTTCTCATTCCATGCCGGCTGGTCTCGTTCTTCACCGCACTTTCTACCTGAAGAATTCCTTCTCCCAGGTGCACCAAAGCTTGCTTGCATTTTGATTAAAATGGATACCGTGAAGGCTGGTGCGCTAGGATCCAGTTTTCGCGGCGACCCGCATATCTTACTTCCTTTGTTTTTTTTTCTTGAGCCCTGCTTTCCTCTTTTTCGCCTCCCTTCACCACCTACCTCCGCTTTGTGAGTAAGCTGTCTCTCCACTCTCATTTTCGCTCATTGTCTCTTTTTCCCCCCTTCTCCGAGGTTGCGGTGTCTTCTTTTTGAGCCAGCTTTTTCCCAGGAGATTAGACCAGATCGTTTAACATGCAGTCAGGCAGAGGGATGTTGAGCGCGAGCGGTGCAACCTTTTTTTTTACATGTTGTCTTACCTTCCGGATTTTTTTCTTGTTCCCTTCACCCCCCTCCGAAGGTTGATGAAATCTCAGTTTTTTGCGTCAAGTTCCTAGTTTAAGTGGGGCCCTTCATGAGGTCCCTTACGCTCAATTGAGACCGTTTCCCCTACTTCTTTACCGAGACTAGGTCAGAAGAATCGGGCCCCAGGATTTCACGACATATCCAACCAACCATCTCTTACCATGTAGGATTTCTCCGGGTGTTATTCTTCCCGCACATTGGGACTGGTACCCCTTGATGTTTCCCACCCTGAAGGGAGTGGCCTTTAATGAGTTCACCTATTTTCCAATGGCTTCTCCCTCCCTCCCTCATCGTCTGCCTCCCCTCTCAGAGGGACTTTAGACTTCCCTCTCAGACCCATCCCCCGTCGGGCAAGAAAAGTGGTTTAGCCATATCCCGTCCAGCTATCCAGAGCGTCCCCCTATGTCCCCCCCCCTCCGAAGAGAGTTCATTTCTTCCCCTCAATTCACTAATGAGTCTCATTCCCTTCGTGGAGTAGACTACCCGCCTTTCTTTTCTTTCTCCGTTCACTGTTCCTTGACCCTCGTTTTTTTCATCCCCTCTTTCTATAAACTCCCCTTTTTTTAAAGCGAGATCACAGTGCGGAGAGGGGTGTATACTTTACCATTCTTCTTTTAGGGACGGTCTTTTCACCCAGTCCTTCCTTTCTTGCCTGGGAGTCTTTTCACTCCTTCCCATCGCTTTTTTCTCCCAAGACAGGACCATCAGATCTTCACAAGTTGTTCTTTGATTTTGAAGTCCTGCCTTCCTCTTTTTCGCGCCTACCGCTTCCCTTTTTGTGTCCGCTCCCCCCCAAGACTCCTCCGTTTAGTGAGGATCCCGGCACGCAAAGGCGAGACGGCCCCTGACACAGGTCTTCACCCCTTCTCCCACGGTCCTCCGTTGTTCTCCCCCGCTTCATCCCAGTCCTTTTTGAAGCTAAGCCCCCCATTAATCTCCCCGCTTGACGGGCCTCGCGACAGCCGAATGCGTAGTCCTCCCGCATAGTTTTCCTCGCCTAAGCTCGTCCTTCCCCCCCCAGCCCCGCCTTCGCACACCCCTGTCCAGATCTGAAATTCCTCTGCAAAGCAAGCCCCTTCTCTCTTCTGTCGACCGGACACCTTTTTCCCCGATTCACTGGTTTTCGCTTGCTGGGTTGTCATTCGAGGGGACCACTCCCGACCCCAGTATAGTCAGACTTGCTCTGAATTGAGTCATTGCGATAGAGTGAGGGCGTCCGAGCAGAAGCATTTCAGACCCCTCACTTGCCCTTATTCTTTCCACTCCCTGCCCCCCGGCAGTAGGTACACCCCTCTTCTGCTGAAAGCCCTTGTTTCCTTCTCAACCTTTGAGAAGCGGCCTCTCTTCTTGTTTGAGGCCCCGAGATCTTTTTCCGAACTTTCTCTCTGTTACGCTCCACTCCTCCCACGCGGCGGCTTCCTTGGATGTTTAACTCCTTTTTCCCTCAAATCTTTACTCTTTGACGACGGGATGGGAGGCTTTTAAGATCGGAAGAGTAGTATCGTCTCTTATTCCTAGGTTGATTCGGCTGTTGACGCTGGCTTGCGCCTTTTTTCTCTTTCCCTTAGACTTTTGGTTTCTTCTGCGATGAGAGGCCGGTTCCACACCTGCAGCGGCCCCGCCCCCTGCGGTCCCATCTCCTTTTTCCTTGTCTCAAGGGTCCCGCGGTTAAACAACGCCTTTTTTTTATCTTTTTTCTTCCCCCCCCCCCCTCTTTTTTTCGAGAGAGAGACGCGGTGTCCGAGGAGGACTTTGCAGCTTCCCACCTCTAATGAAGACCCCTTTCTCTTTCTCGGCCTTTTTTTGGAAGGCCCCCCCCCCTCCCTCCAACTTTCTATACCGTGAAAGAAAGGCGATTTTCCCAGCGTCCTCCTTTTGTCCCATTCCAGTCCTCTTTCCATAGGCTACAAATATTTGCAGGACTATAGTTGGCCTCCGTCGACGCCAAGTGAAACGCAACTTCTTCCAGATATATTTTTCCCGGAATGTTCAGTCCTTCCCCCCTTCCTTCCCGGTCAATCCGCTGTCGGAGAAAAGCAAAAGATCCCTGGCGACTTCCTCCTCAGTTTCTCTCAGCGCGCCCTCTCCGATTTCTTCTCTCTGCCAATTTTTTCAGTCTATCTTTCCCGAATGCAGGATGGGGTTGGGTTCTAAGTCTGGATTTTCCTCTTCCAATCTTTCCTTTTCAGCCCCGTCACTTTCTTTTTTATACGATCCACCTCCTTTTTTAATTCGATTTGTGGTGTTAGTCCAAGCACCAATATATACCTTGACGTTACAATTTTTTGACCTTGTCTTAAATGCTAGGGATGACGGCGTTTCTTGGGGTTTGGCTTCCCCGGTTTTACCCCTGGGAGGGGAGGTACTTCTTTGTTGGGTTCGGACTTCTTCCCTCTTTAGTGCTTTATTTTCTTTTTTCTTCCTATGTCCTTAGGACTCGTTTTTGTTTGGAAGGTTGACTTTTGGGAGATTGGACTGGGGTTAGGCGCTGAGAGAAGGGACTCTTTCCGGTTTTCCCCTCCTGGGCGTGGGATGTAGGTTCTTCCTCGGGAGGCTCTTCCGTTTCCCCCGGGGGGCCAGTAGGTCCTATGATGCTGATGATCTTTCACATACCCTACAACTTTCTTTTAATTGGAGTCAGCCCCCCCCCTTTCCTCTTGCGTCAATGCTTCCTCTTTTTGGGCTTCCCTTGAGGAGATAATCCAGAAGCTCAGCGTCTTTCTCCTCAGTTTCTTACCTTGTCTCGATGTCTCCGCCCTGAAGATGGTCTTCCCCTCCCCTCCTCACTGAATGGGAATTCCTTGATGATCGAGTGAACTTGTGAGTTCTCTTGCATGGCTCCTCTTTTCCCGGCTTTTCTTCTCTCCCTTCAAACCCTCGGGAATTCGTTGAGAGTAGTAACTTCTGGATTACTTGATTCTTTTATCCAGCTGAATTTTTGCTGCTTACAAGTCACTTCAGGGACCCCCTTGCAAGATGGACATGCGGGTTGGGGGCCCCCTTCTCCTGGGTCCGTCGCTGTCCCTCTGGAGGGTCGGTAGGTACTGTGGGTTCCGCCCTCTGTTGGGAGAGACGTTCCCGTTCCCCTTTCTTTGCTATCGTCCGCGCGAGGGATCGGGACATTGTACCCTCGTTGAATCTGTCAAACCTCCCCTTCTCCCTCAGCTGACGAGCACGATGAAAAATCAGTTTTTCTGTTAAATTCGCGCTTTTCCTAAAAATATTCCCTTTCTCTCCTCCTCCGATCCCTCTCCCTATAATACTAGGTGGTGGACTCTAGGGTCTTTCTCCCTTTTAGTACCCTTTTCTTCGCCCAGGGTCGCCGAGGCTTAAGGGAAGAAGAGTTCATTAGACCTCCTTTAAGACCGCTCTTCAAACGGCTCATGTCTCCTCTGATTTCCTAAAACGCCGATGTTTGTCCTCAACTTTCCCGTCACCTCTTTTTCCCCCCGTCCCCCGGCGACTTTTTTTTATTTAGTCAACCCCCGATGGTTAGGCTCGATTTGTCACTTTTTCTTCCTTATCCTTTGGTCCATATCCCTTTTTCAAGGAATGCGTTTTTTCTGCCCCCCCTCATGGATAGAGAGAAGCATGCTCCCGCTTTCCGCTTTCCGCCTCTGTACTTTCAACCCGTGCCCCCCTTTTTAGACCCTTTAATTTTTTCTGAGTGCTTCCTCCTTCCTTAGCAGATATAAAATCCTTTTGAGGATAGATTTTATTGTGACTCCTATTTGAGATTGTGTGTACAGTGTTGTCCTTTATTTAGTTTGTTTCTTTTTTTTTTTGATGCTGGGTTCTTTTCTTTTTTTTTGTTTTAAATTTTGTGTTTGATGTGTCGAGTGGTGTCTTTGTTGTGCGCGGCGATCTAGGTGAGGGATAAGCTCCCTCCTTTTCTTGTACCCTGTCCCCCCTCTTCAGGCATTTTTAACGTTTCCCTTCAGACCCCCAGCCCCCAGAGTTGAGAAGAATTCCCGGTGGAATTTTCTGTTGAAATCCCCTCTTCCTTTACCCTTATCTCTCTTCCCCTCTTTTCAGGTTGAGCCCTCGACTTGAATTTGGAGAGAGTATCAGAGCGTTTGCCATGTTTCCACGCTTTTTTTTCCTTTCGAATGACGACGAGCTTTGGGCCTCCCAAGGTCTCTCCTTACGAGGAAGAGCAGCGGTGCCCCCCCAGTTGCTATTCTTTCCCCCAAACCTACCTTCCTTCTTAGGTTATGAATTACTTTTTTTTTTTTTTTTCGAATCCCGAATTCGAACATTTGACTGATGGTTCTTGCCAACCCGGCCACTTATCTTCGGTTGCCACCAATGATGTCTTCAAGGGATAGTACCTGGAGGACCAGCACCAGAACGGCCCAGATCCTGACAATCCCCTTCAGGGCAAATCCCATCTACCAAAGCCCGTTTTCTCCTCTAAAGGATTCCAGTCTGCCAGTTCCCCTTTTCCCCATGCCGAGAGTTCCGCCCGATATCCCTTTTCTTCCAGCTCCCCTGAAAGAAATCTCTCTAAGAGTTCTCTCCTCCCTCTCCCCCTACTTTTTTGCAGGTCTCGCTCGCCACACCCCGGCTTTCCCCCAACGGTTTTTTTTCGCATCACGCCCTCTCCGTAAACAGCCCCGTCCCGATTGGATATTACGGCCCTGCGTCCTTCTTTCCTTGCGGAGGGGTTTGTCCCCCCTGCGTCGCGTACTGTGTTGCGATCCGCCCCCCTCCGCCCCGGAGGTCGGCGCAGACGGACGGTTCACCGCGAGCCCCCCCAACCCAAACCCCAACCCCCCCACCCAAACCCTCCCCAACCCCAAAAACCAAAACACAAACCCCCCAACCAAACCCCCAACACCAAAAACCAAAAAAAACGGCGCCCCTCTGCCCGTTTGCTCACCCCTTGCCTTTGATGCCTTTCTCGGGCTCCCCCCTCGTGTTATCGCTTACACTTGCCGGGGATGTTGAACGACACCCCCGCCCGTTCTACCGTATCCGCTTGCCTGACCCATGCTATTACTAGCCTGACCACGCACGACTGGTTTCCTCTGAGCAATTACTCAGGCGAATCACACCATCTACATTGACCGTCACGTCCCCCCATTGCTCGAACTCTGCTCCGCGAAGGCCCCAAATTCCTGAAAGACGGAACCCCTAAAAGAAAGCTTTTTCCTGATGTATAATAAGCCAGAGCCGTCAGAGATCAGCACGCTCAGAAAAGACCCTTTCTCCAGAGAAACTCTACCAAACGCTTCCTTCACCAAGACCTAGGAAACGCCCTATCTCAGACCATCTCCATCCTAATTAAAGCCTGCCCCCCATAGATCTATCCAGTCCCCCGGAACCACGGGTAAGACCCGAATTAAATTTTTTTCGTGATTCTCCGGCCGGGCCAGGAACTTGGTTCAAATTTCCTCCTTCGCAAACTGAGCGTCTCTTGATGGTACCTCCCTGGATTGGCTGTATGCTGAGTGCGGCTAAGACCTTTTTGCTTCCTTGTAAGTTTTCTAGAGAGACAAATGCCCCTAGTAAAGATTAAAGTCACTTTCTTAACCTTCACTATTTCTCTTCCTAGCGTCCCCCGGTTTATTCCCCCCTTCTAGACTGGCTTTCTTTTAAGAAGGGTTGCGGGTTAGAAGTAGATAGGAACTTCTTTCTGGAAACATTGAGTTCTTTCCCCGCTGGTTTCGTTGAGATATCGGCCTTTGTCCTTAGGAATCTTGAGGAGGTTAAGCTACGTCAAAGTCGTTTTGGGACACCTAGCTGGTTTCCTCTATTTCCATTTTGGATTGCTTTTTATCGGCTTATGGCCTCATGGTCCCAGTCTTGCTAGGAGAATTTCAGAGACTCCAAGACTCTTTATTTTTGGTTCTCAGGTTTTTTTCCTGCTGCTCAGGCCCTTTAGGCCCCGACGAGTCCTTGGACCTAGAGTAAAGTGTTTGTTGTTAGAGATCTTTAATAAGACGTAGTCTTTTTTTCTCTCTACTTGTCCCTCCTGTAGAAGTTTACCACTTCCTCTTGTTACTAAAATATTTCTTCAGAGGGCTGTTATTGTATCCGGCGGCTTTCTCCTATCCCAGGCGTCCTGTCTGGTGTACATCCCCAATAGCTATTTCGGACAATACCAGCCCCACACTTAGATCTCTTCCTTATACCCCCTTTTTTCCGACCCCCCCCGACTTCCCCCGTAAGCACCCACGAAAGAGTCTCTGTTGTCGCCGTGCATGCCCTCCCCCACTCCCTTGTTTCCCCCTCCATTGGACGTTTAGAGTGCTTGGCTCAGTACTATTTCATTGCGCACAATATCGGCCCCCGCTGCAACCCCTCTCCAGATTTGATGGCTCAAATATGTTCCTCCCCGTTTTACTCAAGTGCCTTTCTTTTTGCTCGCTCCGTCTGTTGGTACTTGAAACTAGTTCCCTTTTGCTACGCCTTCCCCTTTAGCTCTTCATCCCCTGTTATGGGCAATCTTTCTTACTCGATTTTTTTTTGATTTCCCCCCTTCTCTTAGCCCCCCCTCCACTCTAACTATCCTTTGGGTAATGGTTTTCCGTCCTAAAATAGTATTTTCAGAGATTGGGGCTCTCTGTCCCTTTTTGGCTGGCCCTTTCGGTCCTCTTTGGGGGTGGGGCTGGGCTTCTAGGTTCCTTCTCCCCGTTGAGGTCCTCTTTACTTCTATTCTTCTATGAGGCTTTCTCTTGTCCGGGGCTCTTTTTTTTTTGATGAATATTGCGCGCGGGTGCTTTTTTTTTTTTCCAACTCTGTCCTTGGTCTTCTTTTAGTTTCTTAAGGTCGTGCCCTTCTCTTACTTCCGGGAGACTACGAGTCTTTTCGAAGCCCCCTGGCCCCTTAGCCTCGTGTGCTCCAACCCTTCCCACGGGATTTTCAATTGATCGCACGAATTTTCCCTCTTTCACGCAGCTTTTGAAACAGGAATTCGTGTTAACGGTGAAGTGGTTTCCATACCTCCCCTGGTGTAACCCTGAACTTAGGGGACCTCCTAAGTAAAGAGGACCATTTGGACGATGGTCCGCACCTTACCCTTCCCAACTTACTACCCTCTCATTCATCCAGTAGAGGGACAAGGGATGTCGAAATTTAACCTACTTGTTTTTCTTCGGTTACTGACCAGGGTGTTACAGTTCCTTTCTTCCGGAGATCCTGACCCGACTTGAGTAAAGGGATTCTTCTTCCACAAGTCCTCTGAAGAGCTGGCGTTCAGATTGGCAGACTGCTTAGTTGCTCTCTTCGGTGTCTTTTATTCTTGGGAAGCTTTAGATGTCACTTCCTTCCTGTCACTGGGAGAGACCGGTGTTCTGATCTAGGTTTCCTTCTTATTTTCTCTGTTGGGTACTCTCTAGGCCGTTTGTAGTCCGTGTGAGCAATTTTTCTATTTTTTTACTTTCTTTGGAACCAGCTTCCAGAGAGTTTAAAGTCACACCCGTAAAGTCTGGTTTATCTTCTATTTAAGCAACCGGGAGCCCCCGTCTGACCTATTTTTGTAATTTCTAGTTTTCGTGTAAGTGCCTTCTTCCGAGGGTTTCCAGTTAGTGTCATCTCTCCGTCGAAACGGTCCCCAGGACCTAGATTGACTTCTAAGTAAGCTGTGCCTAAGCGTCTTCGACAATCCGATAGAGTCCGAGAAGGTAAGAGTTTTTCCTCGAGGGTCGTCAGAAGTTCTTCCCCCCTGTCCCCCTTCTAAGGCCTACCCGGACTGCGTCAACATTCCGCTGGGTCGGCGTGATTTCCCACTGTTCCCCAGTGATCCTTTTCCCTTACCGCATTTTTTGCGGGGTTTTCTTTTTGGGTTTTTGGTCTCTTGGTTTTTTGGGTAAACATGCCGTTGGCCCGTTTCTACTGACACTGTTAACATTGCTCATGTGTACTCCCCCATGTTTCGCTCCTTTAAGCCCGAACTTCTGTAACCCGATGCCCCACACCACTATTGACACAGCTGCAGGCCTGACTGACGCAGGCCGGCGTGACGGTCCAGACAGATTCTGTTCCAAAGAATCGTTTTCTCTTCACGCACACTTCCGGACAATTGATGAGTTCCCCACCTTACATGATCTTTGAGGTCTTTGGGTCTTCGACAAAAATCCGTTCAAAGTCCCCCTTCCTTCAACTTTTCTGTCCCAACTTCGCTCCTGGATTTGTTTTCGGATAAGCAATCCTGCAGGGAAACTTTAGAGAAGGTCTCCCCCTTCCTTGTCCAATCCATCCTCATCTCCCGAGTGCTTTTGCAGAGATAGCTACTTTGGTTTTCATGGGAACGTCATTCTTCCTGACAGGTCGACGTCAAAAAAAGCCAGTCCGCTTACCCAGGGGATTACTAGCCCCCCTTAACTATTCCCATTATGAAGCGAGATCCTCTCCCCATCCTATTCATTGTGCGGTTCGAGATCCGTTAATGACCCACGCTCTCTCGAGGACGAACCGGGTCTACCGTTGCCGACATTCGCGAAGACCTCATAGAGGGTGTCCCCGTACCCTTCCGGCGAATGGACCGCTTGGCAAACCCCCTAGTTATCTCGGACTGACGGGACCCTTCTTCCCCCCAAACCTCGTCGTGTCTTCGTCTTTGTGAATGTGTGCCTTTCGTAGCTAGGACCAATACAGTTTACGTGACATTGCGACCGTTCCTGTTGCCCACCCTAGATTCCCCAGACCGAGCGTCCTTAAGGAAACGAGAGATGAGCAGTCAGAATTTCCGTCAAACATAATTGTTAACTTGTATCGAGCGCTTTCGATCAGTCCCTCTTCTTTCCCCCTCCCCCTCCTAGATTCATTCCACTCAGAATCTAGCCCCCTTCTTGCCCCGAACAATGTCTGTGGGCAGCAGCTTTTGCCCTTTCCTTCAATCGTACTCTTTAATTGTCCCCGCCACCCGGGTTACAATTTGTAAGAACAAAAGATCGAGGGTAGAAACCGTCCTGATGACCTCGTTAGTTCTTTTTCCGACATTTTAAGGTGGCTCCCCAATCGTACTAGCTTCCTACACCTCTCCTCTTTCTTCTTCCTACCCCTCTAACTCCAATTCAGGGTAAATCGACGACTTATTGAACCCAATCCGGAGCCTGCCTAAAGCGATAACCCCCGATTTTTCCATAGACTTTCCCCTCCCTTTTTCCGGGGAGTTTTGCCCGCCGCCGGGCTGTTTTCTCAGACCATTTTTGGCGCAGAAGCACCCCCCCGAAACAACCTCTAATCCCCCCTTCCCTCCCTTCCCCAGTCACCACTCCATAGCGGATTCTCAAGGGCGCGCAAGATATTTGCAGAATTATGAAATTCCCTCCTTATCTACCGCTACCTCCCGCTCCCCTCCCGTCAATTTTACTTATCCCTCAGAGCCTTTCTCCTCGTTTTACAGTGCCTAAGCGTACTTTAACGCACAATTGACCGCATGGGTAATCTATCTTTGGGTTCCTCTTCCCCTTCTTTTGGACACTCCCCCCCCTCCCCTCTGGCCAACTTCTCTGACGGGCCCTTCCCAGATCTCCGCACAAGCCCTCCCTCGTATGCACTCAGGTACCCCCTCAGGACCTCCCTTTCCCCAAGCCTTGAAAGTCCTCTCCGGGACGGTTGTTAAGTGGCAGCACCTTCTTGAGGTTTATCCGGAGGCAGCCCCGTCTATCTCTTCCTTTTTCCCCCTTAGGCAGGACATGCCGGGTTCTCCCAGAAGCATAGGAGACGCGTTACGGCATGGTGGCGTGCAGCTCTCAACGATTAGCAGGTAGTAAAAGATACTGGTTCTCCTCTTCTTCGCTGTCCCGGGAACTCTTTACGTATATCTTCCCAAAAATGTTACTTCCCTGTGGTTATCCGAGGTTCCCGGTTCCCGGCCCTGCGCTTCTCTCTTCCATGTTTAACAGAATTTTTGTGCATTTTTCCTGCATTAATCGTTTATTCCCTTAATAGTTGATCGAGCCGCTCGGGCCCCTTTCTTCTCCCCACTCAGTCGTTCCCTTACTAGTTATACCGGCTTGAGGAGGCCCAATTCCCGAGAGGTGTCAGGCGATGTGTCCTGCCTCTCTTCGCCTCCTTCCCCTGCCCAGAATACCACTACCGCTCCTATGGTTTCACGAGGCACAGTTTCTCAGAGCCTGTCACCGCCCCGTCTCTCTAATCCTCTCTTTGTCGTCCCGCCCTCCCCGGTTACGATTCTCACGACTTTTTTTTTGATCTAGGACTCTTCCCCTTCTTTCCCTACAAGTTTCTTTTTTCCCGAATTTTTTGAGAGGTAAGTCGCGGCGTTTCACCTTTTCCTATTGATGCTTGGGAAAGGCGGTCAGTACCAAGATTTTACTCCGTATGGTTTTACCCTTTCTTGCTTTTCGAATCATTTCATTGTCAAATTTTGACGTTAAGAGGATTCTTATCCTTAACATCCGTCTGTAAGCCATTGTTTTTTTCTTTTAACTCCTTCCCTCTCTCCACAACCCCGGCATCTACATTCCCATTTTCAGGTTAAATCACATGTCACGGCTTGGCTGGCGCGGTTTATTCCTTAGTTTTCCTTCACAACTTCGTCTTCCGGCGGGTCTGTTGAAGCCCGTTGAGCTGGCTGGTTTTGAGGGTTCGTCTCTATTTCTGTGGCTATGAGTCCGGTTTCCCTCCCTTCCCTGCTCAGCTGGTGCTTTTTTTTGAGAGTGAGGAGCTGGTATTCGGGGCGCGGGTTCAACGTCCCCGTCTTTTCTCGGGATTTGCTTTTTATCAGTGGCGAATTGAGGGCGGATCTCTCTTCGGCTACGCCCCATCCCGGCGGCTTCTTCTTTTTTCTATTTCTCTCACATCCCCCCTCCCTTCGGGTAAGGCGCCTAGCTCAGCCCTCCAGACCCGAGTCACTGTTTTCAAGGGCTATTGGTACCCGAACTGATCCGATTCATTCGCGACAGACTTATTGCTAGCTTTCGTTCCTTTTTTATGGTAACTCACACCCGCCTCCCTTTGAACTACGATGGACGCTGGGTTGTGGCCACCCCCACTATCATTTGGCCTCCCGTGTCGGTTTCCCTCCTATTTACCTTCTTTGTCTGTGTTGTTCAGAACGTAGGACGGTTGGGCCGGTCTTTCCCCGCGGAGGCCGTTTCGTGCCTCCTTCCTTTTTTCCTTTTTGAAACGTGGACTCAGCTATGTCTTCTATGATTTGGAGGCGTGTTTAAGGCGCCGGGCCGTCTTGGCTGGCGATGTTATTCTCCGGCGCTTGACTACCCTTTTTTTTTTTTCCCCTGCTTTCATTGAGGGGTTTTGTATCTGGTAGTCGAATGCGTCTCTTCCTTTTTTTTTCATTCTTTTTTTGTAAAACGCCGTCGATTTCCTCCACGTGACCAATTTTTCCTGCGTGATCGAGTCCCCCCTTCTGGGGCCGTAATCCGAATGGTACTTCCTCTTTCTCTCAACTTCACTTATTTTTAACACTGTTTTTTTTAGTAGAGTTTTCTTTTCCCCCCGGGAGGCTATGCCCCGAAGTATCCCTTGGCCCCCCCATTGCGCAGAATTTTAGCTTCCTTTCAGACCTTCTGTAGTATCTGAGTTTTTCTCTTGCTCACTCCCTACGATTTTTCTTTTCCTCACTTGGTCAATATATGAGAAAACACCACACTTTGAATGGTAAGAGCCTATTCCTTTTCCACCCCCCTCTTTTATTTCGTCAGATTTCCCCTGTCGACAGAGAATCTTTTTTCTCCCGGACCCGGTCATATCCTCCAATCGTTTCTTCCTAAGAGAGACATCCTGTCTCCTCGTCATTTTTTCACCCTCCATCCACCGCTCTTGCCTTGCTTTCTTCTCCCAAATTCGAGGATATCTTATCTAATTCTTTTTGAGAGATATGAGCGGTCTATTCCCCTCGCATGCACCCCTTTTTGGGGTGGATTTGTCGCGTTTTTATAACAATTCCATCTTTCCCACTATTTCCATCTTAGTATGCAGGTCAGTACGGTCTCGTTTCTATAAGAACAGTCTCCTTCCTTTTTTCCTCTGCCGGCTTTCACCGTGTCCCTGCCTCACTAGGTACCCAGACGTATTCTTTTCTTTCCTTCTCTCCTTCCTAGTGCCCCCTTTTGACTTTTCTTCTTCAGTCGCCCGGCCGACCCCAAACATCTAGCCCTCTTTCCTTTAGTACCTTTATAAGTTTTTGCATGCCAGATGACCACGGTTTTGTAATTTGAAGCCCCTAGCTCCTTTTTTCAGGATGTTAATCTTCGGATACTCCCCCTCCCCCTCCTTATGGCCCCCCCCTAAGTCTTGGGGAAGACTTTTAAATCTTATTCTGATTTCCGAAGGGTGGAGTCCTAAGCACTCATTTCCTGTAACCCTCTCTTTTTTCCACCTAGGCAGGAGGGCCTTTCAAACAATGGACTTCCCGAGACAAGCGCGGGCCTCAATGGCCAGGAGGACTCGCGGCCCCGATATTTCCTCAGAACGGACCTCTGGGAACAAGGCCTAGCTCGAATTTCTTACTGTTGCTTCTTCCCATGAGCCCTTTCACCAGCCCTCCTCGCTTCCTCACGGAAAGTGAAGGATTCCTATTATCGCAGCCCCCCTTTCTTTGGGTCTCTCCGATCTTTGCCGGATCTCCCTCTCCACCCCTGTCTTCCCCAACGGTAGCACCCAGATCACAGTTAATTCCAGAGGTCAGGGTATATCCGTCTTCATTCCTCTTTCTGCGTGTTCCCTTTTTCTCCCTGACATCTTTTTCGAAATCAGATGAATAGTTTTTCCGAGATTTTAGCATTCCACTCCGTTCGCTTACGTTTTGTGATGTATTGAACTCCCTCTTTTTTTCAATTGGTCACCAGCAAGTCAGGTTTAAGAGCCTTCAGCGGTGGCCGTGCTTCTTGCGGTCTGACTCCGGTCCGAATGAGAGCCCCCCCCCTTCCTTCCCAATGCGACGTTCAAAAACATTTCAAGAGGCCAGAATTTGATTTGCTTCGGCCTCCCAGGCCCAATTGCCCAGTTTTCTGCGCCCCGCCTCCCCTCCCTGCCCTCCCTCCTTTCATTCGTATTCTACGCCGTCCTCCAAGAAACCGAAATAAGATCATAGTCGTCCAGATACCTCCCCCCCGCGCCTCCAACGCCGTCGCTCTTCACTTCCTTGACCCTTCCCCCCCCTTTCTTCCCCAGCCGTTCAATTTTGGTGTCTCCTAGGGGCCCCCATTTCGTTCTTCACAACTAGCTTTGCTTTTTTCTACTTTATTTGATTGCTCTTCTGATGAACGGTTTTCTCGCATCCCTTCTCTCCACCAAGGTTATCTGCTCGGGTCCCAATAGCGGTAAATGAGATGAAGATGCCGTCTCCTTTCTCTGGCGCGTTTGGCGGCTCTTCTATCTTCCCTTTTCTACACAGACGGAGGTCTAGTCGAAGCACACGGAGGGTTCGCCCCATGGAGGACCCCTGACTGAGCTATATCTGTTACAGAAGTTTTTCTTTTTCTTGTCTTACTCGGAAATCTTTCTTTTAAGGAGTTAAATTGGGCTATTCGATTTTCGACGATGTCCTTTTTTTTCCGGCTTTTGCGTTTTATTTCGAAACCTTGCCTTCTGCCCTTTTACTTTTTTTTTTCGGTTCACTTCTTTAATAAACAGAACGCAGCCCTGGCTCCTATTGTGTGACTCGAAGGTGGGGAAGATCCTTTCTTCCGTCGGACCAACTGTCGCGGCGTACACTATTTTTCCCAGTCCTGTCTAGCGTTATTGTTATTACTCGAACTATTCAACCCTTGTGTCCAGTTCCACTTCTCGCCGCGGCCCTTCGGTGGTGAGGAGCTTCCTAACTTTTTTTCCACAGGAAGGGCGAGGTTTAAAATCTCGTCAACGCCCCTCGTCCATTCACCCCTCCCCAATATCGGATAATTATACGGCCCTTCTTGCTTCTTTGACATCCGTTCCCCTTCGACACTCATTTTGTTCCGATAGGCGCTCGCGGGTCGACAGTCTTAGCCATCCATTGACGGGAAGATTTTCGAGCTTCAAGAACCAAGGTGTTTCTCCCCTGGTCGCACCCCTTCCGTTTCTCCTCTTTTGAGCAACCCTCCTAGCCCTATTAGAAAACTCTCAAGTTCGATCACCTGGGAAAGATCCATTTTCCTCCCGACCTTCCGGTGGGGGCTTCGTGGGAGAGCTATCCGGCTTTTTTTTTTTTCCTTCCCTTTTAGTGGGGTAACATATAGAGCTATAATTCTCTCGACAGGCCTCAGCTACTTTACTTTTATTCTTCCTACTTCTTTATCAACCTCCTTCCCAACTCCTTTTGTCAGCTTCCTTTCCCCCTTTTTCGTGTACATCGCGTTGGGGTTAAAGGTCCCCTCATGTCTTTTTTTCCATCTGGGACTTTCTGAGGCTTGAGGATGGCCTTTGTTTGGATTGGCCTTGATTTTGCGGGACCGCCAATTCGGGCTTGAGGATTGCCTTTTCTTTTTTGGCGCTGGAATGGTGTCGATTCTTTTTATGTCCTCGCGCAGAGTTTTTACAAGTGGGAGGGAGTTGGGTGTGTGCGGTCAGGTTCGGTGTGACGTTCGTCTCGCATTTCTTCTTTGACTGAAATTTCCTGCGACATCAGCGGGGCTAAACCATCCCCTCCCTTGCGGTCCTTTGTCGCGACCCAGCGTTTTTTAAGACATTTTCCTTCCTTCCTCCCCCGTGCCGGGCTCCTAAGGTCCCCTATAGGTTCTTTTTCCAATGTAGCCCCCCTTCTTTCGACACCCGTTTTAAGCTTTTAATTTTCTAGGGCCGCCCTATTTACGTACCAGACCTCAGATGGTCTCCCGCCTGATGTCTTGTAACTTATATCTGATGTCTCTCCATGTCTTTCTTATTAAGGTTCTCGTTTTTTTGTGGTTTTTTTGCGCGTCTTGTCCACGTGCCTTCGAGTCTTTCCACAGGGGGAGATTCTTCTTTCTTAATGTGCCGTGACTCTTACTGGGATGTTTCATGCGGATTTTTTGTGGGATTTTGAGGTTGACAGGAGAACTGGGCGTCTTTTTTTTACCTCGTTTGATCGCTTATTTTCCACACACCATCCAGTGTCTTGTCGCGGTATCTGCATTTCAAGGGTACTTGGCGGGGTCTTGGTCCTGTCGGATTTTGTGACATTATTTCCCTGTTCCATCTATGGGGGTTCATACGTATCGCCGCTGCCTTCGTGAAACCATTGTTTGGGTGACTCATCCTTGGTTACTGCCAACTCTGTTCAAAGAAGTCTTTCAATTTTCTGGTGTTTTTCTAAATGATTCCCTCTTTTTTGGGTCTCGCTGCGTCCTCGAATTCGTATCTGCGCTTCTTTTTAGGGTTTCCTGAAAATCCATGGTTTGCTGCTACATTCTCTCACCTTATATTCATTTTTTCCTCTTCGCTTTGAATCCAAACTGTTTCTAATTAGCACGATGACTCCCCCTTCAACCCTGATCAGTTTTTCTATCCTCTCTCAAACTGCTGGTACGGAGGCCTGTACACTGTGCCTCTTCTTGACTTATTCTTAGTGGAAAAGGCCCTTCGGTTTCGGGCTTCCTTAGACCCATTAATTAGAAGTCTACCATTTTCTCGATTTTAAGCGTTCGAACTCCGGAATTTGATCCACACTTTTTTTTTTCCCCCCCCCCCCCCGAAGAATGTAGAGACATTCAGACTATCTATTCTACCTTCCTCCTTCTTTTTGGTTTTCTCGCCTATTCGGCGGCCTGAGCCTTGATTCGCGAACATTTTTCTTTTTTAGGAGTTTTTGATTATAGGGTTGAACGATTTCACTCTAATCTCTAAACGTTTTTTTTTGCTTACCGCCTCGTTTGTGTTTGAAGGATCGAGATGCTCCCGGGCAATAGTTTTCTCCCCGTAAGTCCATCAAGTCCATATCCCCTCAAGTATAGCTTATGTTTGCTCCTCAGCCTTTAAGGAACCTGTTCCTTGTTTTCCCCTGGGTGGACCAGTCGGACGGTTTCTGTGGATGAACACGTTGGGGAACGGCTATCATTTCTCCCATGCGATTTTGTTTTTGACGACGAGTTTTTTCAGAGCCTTCCTAAATAGTTTTCATCCCTCCCCTTTCCGCCCGGGATCTCCGTGCTCATCCCTTCTAGCTTCGTACGCGGGCCCCTAGGCTTCCTTTTTTTCGATACTGCACCAATATGGTGAGGCCCTTACCATGGTGGGTATATAAGATCCCCCCAGTCCTTCACCCCATTAATTCGTTAAAGTGAAACATAGGCCTCCCTTCCGAGCCACGATTACCCCCTACACTTTCCCGTCCTCCTCCTCTTTCCTCTCTTTCCAATGTCTCGTGTTCCTTTAGCTTTCCTTAAGGCACAGAGAGGGCCACACACTTGTCACTTCCTTAGACTTCCCTTCTCCATCTCCTGCGGTCATTTCAACCGCCCTCCTCGCCCCCCCCCCTCATATTGACAGCTAAACTTCTCCGCAAATTACCCCGAGTTTTTTCTTTTTCATCTCCCTGGATAGATCGAAGTCTTCCTTTTTTTAGAACTATGTAGCACCCTTGCGAGATCCATCGACAGTCTTCGTCCCCTAAAATCCTTGCTTCCCACGAGGACTTCTTTAATTAAAGTAGCTTCTAATGAAGTTGGATAGTTCTACTGATGCATTGAGTTCCTCCCCTTTCCTACTTTTCTCGTCGTAGCAATAGTCATGCATTTTTTAACCTCCCCCTATACCACAGTTTCGTTAACTTATGCTTTGTCCTCAACTCGTGGCATGTTACCAGCTTTCGTTTCGCCTTACCCCTCAGTTTGATGTTCAACTCCGTTGCCTTTCGTGTGCGTTCTCCCTCTTCCCCCCTTGTCCAGGATACGCTCCCCCCAAATGATCCATAATCTCCCCACGGACCGACTTTACAACCTCACCCCTTCTCAATTTTTCTTCTCCCTTCAGCTGGCATCACCATAACTCTTCTCTGGTCCTTCAATCAAGAAGATGGAGAAATTCCCCTCTCCACAGTATCTCATCAATGTACTCCCATCCCTCCCCGCCTACATTTTTTTTCCCCAGATCACGAATGTGAAAACCACCCGAGCCACGGAAGCTCTCATTCCACCCCCCCCCCCCTCCGTAACAGGTGACTTTTATCTTTCTTTTTTGCTCATTCTCCTGTTGGACACCCTTTCGCACTAGGTTAGAGTATACAATCCTGAGACTAGAACCAAGACCCTTAACAAGCCCCCATCGGCAGCCCAATCTCCCCTTTCCCCCTCCAGGAATTTCTTTTCACACATGCGACAGCACCTCCCTAATAGAGCGTGGCAGAGCCTGGCCCCTCTCTAACCCCTTTAGAGAGTCCTTTTACTTCCTTTCTTCCGACCTTCCCCCTTTTATCGCCGACTAAGGCAGGCGGCTCCTTACCGGAGGTTTACATTCCTTAAAAGCTGCATCCTACAGACAGGGTTCGTCGGGGCTTTTGGTTAAGGGAGTGGTGCCCTTCTTCCAACCTCTTTTTCTCCCTATCCCCCGAGACAAGGTAGACAGTCCCTGAACCCTTCTTCGCGGCGTAGAGCCAGGAAATCGCCCACGGTTGCCTGGATCAGAAGTCTGACATTCCCTCCCCCCCCTTGCCCAGCTCTTCTGCCTCTGATGCCTAAGATGACCTTCAAGTTTAGGCTATAAACCCTAGTTTTATCTTTCTCTTCGTTTCAAAATCCTCTCCTTTGGTGTTTGATTTTCCCACAATAGCCTCTTGATTTTTTTTTTCCTCCTCTACAATTCAAAGCTTCGAAAGCAAACTGGTCTGGTGGAGTAAGCGCCCGTCCGATATATCCCCATTTCCGGCGATTCTTTAAAAAAGTGGAAGACCTCCGATTCCTAGGCCTCCTTCTTTTCTGTACTGCTCCTTTTCTTTTTCTCTCCCCAGAGAACGAATGGAAGATTTAGGCGACGGATTTCAATAATTTCGGCTAACCTTTGCCCCTTTTTCTCCTTCCCCCTCTCCGCCCTCTTTTTCCCTTAGACCCCTCGGATCTCTTCTGCTTTACAACGCTTAGAGCAGTACACCCATAACTCCCGCTTCTTCTGTTACCTCCATTCTTCTTTTTCCGCTTCCTTCTTTTTACCCCTCTTTTTCCATCTTTGAAATGAGGCTTGGGGTCGATGTTTGGTCTTCCATGTGGGCGGCTCCTCCTTCCCCTAGTAGGTCACCCCCTTATCCCGTTGAAATCCCTTTCCTACTTTGTCTTACTTCCTTTACTTTCTGTCGTTGTCCCCTCGGCGCTTTCCCCGATAAATTAATTGCCTCTGGGAAGTCCCCATTAGGCTTCCTTCTTTGGTGATTTTTAGCTTATTTTCTCTTTTCCCCCCAGGTGACGGTGATTTCCTGTTCGGTTTTCGGGTAATGGATTTCTGCTTCTCTGGGGTCGTTCCTTCTTAAAGATCCTTCCGTTTCCCGTCTTGCTTTGGAGGTAGGATCTTGCTTCCTCTTCTCGCTTGTTTTTTTTTTCCACGTCTAGGCCGTGGGGATGTTTCTCCGCCTTTGGTGGTTGAGTAACCGGGATCCCTGTGTGAGCTCGGCCCCATCCTACGACCCCCAGGACATGCGGCCGTGCTAAGGCCCGTTTTTTCGTTTTTCATTTGCGAGCCCCAAGTTTGAAGCCCCCCATGCACCCTACGGCATCTAATGAGTTTATCCCCCTCTCTCTTTTTCCCTGCATTCGATCCCTGCGAAGCTCCCTGAATTGAGCATTCCTGTCCGCCACTTTTTCCTGTATCCCTCCTTCTTAAGGGGACTCCCCTAAAGATCGGCGTTCATCAGTCGACGGCAGGGACCATGTGGATTTTCGGTTAGTCTTCCTCTCAACCGGGTTCTAAGGGTGGCGTTTTCCTGCCGGAGTATCGTTGTCTAAGATTGATCGGAAGGGTCCCCTCCTACTTTTTTATTCTTCGAATTTCCCGGTTGTTGTTTAGGGGAGCGTTCTGACATATTCGGAGGCTTAGCTTCTCACCGTTTCGTTTTTTGGCTTGTAGCTGGCGTTAGAGAGGAGATTTTCCAATAGGTCGACATGACCCTCTTTCGATTTCCTCTGTTGCCCCCCCTTTTTCTCTTTACTCATGTGTCAAACGCCGTTCTCGCTTTTAAATTTCATTGGCATTTTTGCTTTCTGAGCATTCCCCTTTTTTCCTCCCCTTTGCCCTAATTTGTCCAAACAATCGTTTCATGTCCTTTTTCCAGCTCTTCCAGTATTATTTAATACATGAGAGGGAGTTCATGGCCATCTTTCCATGCTGCTAGTGAGTTGCTAGTACCCACACTCTAATCCCTTACGATTAGAGGGATCCTCTTTTGAGCAACAGGGTCCTTATTCTTCTACCCATTCCCCACAGGCCTTTACTGACCCAGCAAGTGTATTTGACCTTTCAGTAATTTCTTTCTCTCCATTTTCCCCTTCCGGCTGCTCGGTGGTGCACGACTCTTTTCGAAGGAGGACCTGTTGGGCGCTACCTATACCAAACCTTTCCCATACCCAACAAGGCCCCTTTCCGTCGTTTCTCCCCCCCTCTATTTACAGAGGAGGCGGCAGATCTCTTCCCTTCCCCTCCTAACCTTGTTTGTTCAGATCTGCGCCCTGTCCCAATATTTTTCCCCCCTAGTTATCTGGTTCTTTTCCTCTTTTTTGATCCCACCATTCGATTCAACTATTGACCTCACTCTCTGCTAGGCCAACAAGGTTTTATGAGAAGGTTTTCCCCCCCCCTGAGTAGTCCTTCCAGCTTCTTCTCCTCTTTCCCCCTTGAAATCTCCTCCCGAACTATTTGCGTCCCTCCCGAGTTACCTAGACGTTGCCTCCCGTCATTCCTTTATTTACCTTTTTCTCTCCCCCCCCCTCTGTCCCTCCGTGAGACATTAGCGACCCATGAGACTTTGAGAGCGGATTTATGCTGTCAGGGCATCTTCCCCCTTACTCTGTATGAGTCCCGCGCCTTTTCTCCTTATGGGTTCTCTTTAGGACGAACCCCCCCTACTTTTCTTTGGGGGTTTTGTTTGGTGGGAATCCTTCTGATGTCCCCCCCTTTCTTTCTGAGTCGGAGCGCCAAGGTCTTCCATGATTACCCCCCTCCCTTGTTTCCACGTTCAAATCCTTCCTTCTCTTATTAATTTTTTTCAAAACCTTGACCCCCAAGGAGTCCCTTCTGGCAGCTCATCGCGGTTTAATCCAGAGGGCTTCCCCTTCCCCCCCTCTCCCTCCCCCTATAACAGCGCTGGGCCCATAACACAGTGTGGACGCCCAGTCCTGTTCCCAATGATTCACAAGCCGACGCAGGTCCCCTTCCCCCCCTCCCCCTCCTCGAAGTCTCTCCTTCCGACCCATTTTCTAACCTGTACCAGCTTCTTCTCTTTCAGCCCTCCATCCCCTGCGGAGCCTTGACCTCCCTTTCCGGATCTTACTCCCTTCCCCCCTTCCGAAGTTTCGAGCCTAAAGAACTTATTGCCCTGGCGCGAACAGCCAGTGTGGTGTCTTACGTCCCCTTCTTAATAAATCGTACCTCTCCTTCGGTTTTTCCGTCCCGTTCTCTTAGATCGACCTAGTCTGTGGTGTAGTTAAATACCGGAACTTAGTCTAACAATAGCCCGTAGCCCGCCCCTTCGTTTTGATTTCTTCCTCAGTCTTTTTCATTAAAAGGGGTCGCTTCCCCTCGCTTTGAGTGGATGTTTTAGATTCCACCCAATCATCCTCCGCCGTGTCTCTTATTTCCGACTTTTCTTGCTCTTACTTAGAGCCTTAGAACGAACAACAACAGGAATTCCGTGTCCCTAAAACCCTCGCTCACTCCCCTCGTCGTCTGCCCCGACCCCACCGTCCATCAGACAGCCCTGCCATTCAGGGTTTGAGTTGCCCCAGACAGCTCCTCGGTCAGCCCTGCCCCTCGTAAATCCCTCCGCAGGACTATGATAAAAGTTTTTCACTGCACGCCGTCGCTCTCGACGTAACTTCCACCATGTCACAGCTCAAGTTTTTTCTCTTAGCGGGGGGGCTACTTTTTTGGTCAAAACTCCCCCGACATCTGGACAATTCGATTCCTCTTTCTGGCATCGAGTTCTCATTAGTATGGCGTAGAAAATCCCGCGTTCCCAGTTTTCCCATACTGCAGGATTAAGTCTCCACAGATTTCAACTTACTTTTTTCCCCTTTTGACATTCAACTTGCAGTCTCCCTCCTTCGTTTGCCGCTTGCTGGTTTAGATTGAAGGTCTTTCTCATTAGGCTTCTTCTTGAGGTATACGCCTGAGACTGCGGGCGTCTCTACTCCGCCCAGGTTTTGTTCTTTTGCCCTTGAGTTGAGGCATCCTGTTCTCCGACTCGCTCGATTTTTTCTTTTTCGTTCTGGGCCGGCGTGCCGATCGGGAAAAACAAAAAAAACATATTGTGATTCTAACCCCCTTACGGTCGCAGAGGCAACGCTTTGGTTGAGGCGGACTGGGACGCGGGGGAAGTCCGAACCAATGTTAACGTTTTATTGGAGTCTTTTACCGTTCTTCTACCCCACTGCGGCGTAGACTAGTTCCTCAGACTTGAAGATGCTCAACGGCCCTTTTAGGTTGATCATTCCTTCTCCACTCTTTCGTTCTCCATCACTTTTGTTGAGAGTCAGACGGCCCGCGGCGTTGTATCCCCTACGAATTTTGAGCAGTCCCCATTAGAGGGCACAGTGAACATTTATCGAATTCCCATAGGGTGTGGATACACCTCCCCGTCTATGATCCTTCACGTCTTTTTTAGGCTTTAGCCAATAGTCACGTAGTAAGGCAGACGTTTCCACCTTAGTTACTCTCTTGTTGGACCGCGAACACTCGGTCGCCGCTCGCCCGATGCAGACCAAAGGAGTCTAGCGACGAGGTCCCCCCTTCTGTCACACTCCCCATTTGACCCCGTCACGGGGCCGACAGGTTTACTTCCAGACTTAAACCCTGTCCCCCGGCTCTACCCTCTTCCCTTTCAGCGTGTTTCGCAAAACGTCCAGTAGAGCCGTGTGCGACATTCCCTGTGCGGATGACGGCACCTGTCTTTAGCTTCCATGATCCACGCGGGACAGTTGGCTAGCTATCCTGCTGGTGGTACTTTCCTCTGATTTTTTCCCCTCAATGACCCGTCACTCTAGAGTTTCCTTATCACCGTATGCCGCAAATCGTTCTGTTATTCTATGTATCGAGGGCATCTTGCAACCCTCCATCCATTACCCCCCTTGCCTTCTTTAAAAATGGTCCGTGACTTGACTTACTTTCCTAGGAGATCGATGGAGGGGCCGGCCTTTATTAAAACCGTTGAGATTTCTCTTTTTCGGGTTTTCGACGGCTGCCCCACGGAATGCGGCGCGGGAGGGAGGCGTACTCAATGGGGATCTTGCTTTGCTTTCGCTTGAAGCTGGCGTGGTTTTTTGGAAGCCTGCCGCGAGTTAGATGTGACGTGCTAACTTCTTTCCTTTCGAGTTTGAGGTTGCCCTATCCGAAGGTTTTTTTGACTTTCGTCTCGGCTCTAGAGAAGGCCTGACTCCAGGGCGCTTCTTTTTTGTCTCCCAACCTTCCCCTTCTTCCAAGGGCTAGGGCTATCAACCTACCCCTAGGCAAGCCGGTTTCGTTGCCGCCCCTTAATCGTTTTTCATTACTTTCCATTTCTCGGACTGGAGGTCGGAGACCTTACGGACTATGAGGTCTCAACCTCCTTTCCTCGACCTCCGTGTTCCCTCCCCGGACTCAAGGCAATGGACCCTGACTTTTTTGAAGGGACCGCGCGGGCCTCACGGTCCGTTCTCTCAGTTCCCTCAGTGGCGGCGGTTTGGCTCAGAACCGTGTTCTGACGGTTTTTTGGCTAGGGTCGATCCTTCCGATCCTATTGAGGAGGATAAAGAATTCATTGTGAGTTTTTTCCCGGTACTGGCGCTTCTTTTGAGCGCCGATGCGCAGGGAGGGTTTTTTTAGGGGTTTTGGCGTTACGATGGCGAGCTGGGCACGCCCTTTTGAGTTCAAAAACTGGTTATGTGGTGGAAACTTTTGATGGCTTCGGATACATTTCGGCGAGGATTATTTTGACTGAATTGGTATTTCTCTTCTTTTTTCGGATTTTGCGCCCACATATGGTGGATCCTTGGGCGACTTCCTTCCTGACCGGACGCCTTCTGCTTTAATTGAAAACCCTTCGGTAATGGTGGGAGTCATGCCTGCTTCGAGGACGCACCCTCTGGGAAGATACCGCTTTGCCCTCATTTCCTTCTCCCTCTTTCTCCTCATCCTGAGGGGTTGGTGCAGTTCGGGTTGCTCAAGTATTTGTCTCCTTAGGAGCCTCTCGGGGCTTCGACCCTCTGTCCAATTGCGAATTCCTTCTGGATACGCGTTCTTTCTCGCAAAAACTTAGAGTCCCTGTTCTTTCGCGAAGGCATCAACTTCGACAATTTTTCTCGAACTTTTTCCCCGTGCGACGACTCTGGTTCCCAAGGTAAAACGGAGGAGGCGTTGAAAGAGGATCCGCCAACCTTTTCCAGTTTTGTATAGTTTCGATGGACATGTCCAGAGAGCCGGCTGGGCTTCTCTGTAAATTCTCTGGATAGGGCCTCCTCACCGCACCCTGGATTTTCGCCTCTTTCCTTTCCCCGGACACATGTGCGCCTTCAAATCGTTTTCAAGCGGAATGATACCCGCTGACCACTCAGTGACCAACGCTTGATTCTGCGCGAGATCAATGCGCTGCGCA
>Ga0179593_1265841_pt1 | contig 28355 bp, 40 predicted proteins | sample CZODoug2_1_08_16_FD_185931 | JGI IMG/M metagenome (GOLD analysis project Ga0179593, IMG submission 185931) | Vadose zone soil fungal communities from Angelo Coast Range Reserve, California, USA - CZODoug2_1_08_16fungal (PacBio error correction) | ecosystem: Environmental > Terrestrial > Soil >... | reverse complement strand
TGCTGATCTTTCGAGTCTTTTCTTTTGGTTTTTTTTTTTTGGGTGGCAGCCTGTTTCCGTAATCGGGTTGGTCCGGGTTGGGTTGGGTTTTTCGCTTTTTTTCTTTTTATTCCCCCCCGGTTGGTTTTTCTGGTTCTTCACGCCCTTCGTCTAAATTCGACCCGTTTTTGCCGTCTTTTTTGGTGTTTAAGGTGTCGTTCACCCCCTTTTTTTCAGCAGCCTTTTTTTTTGCTCCCCCCGAGTGTGCAAGGCCAGCGTCGTTTTTTCCTGGGACAGGATGACTTCGGGGTCCTTCAACAGCCCGTTTCCCCGACTTTGTGAGGTGTTTGCCGACCTGGCTCAGGTTTCCGTCGGCTTTTTGTCGGCTTTCTCCCACATTGTTTTTTTTTCACGTCCCTTCCAACCCTTTGGTTTGACACCTGTTTCCTAGTTTCCTTTTTTTAGGAGGTTTGGCAGCCCACGTTGTCTGTCTTGGTCCTGATTTTTTTTTGATATCAGTTGCTTGATGAGTTTTTTCTGATTGGTTTTTAAAATCGTTTTTTTTTTCCATGCTTCACGGTGGCTCTTTTCCAGCGTTCACTCTTTTTCTTATCTTCTGGGCAGGAGTCCTGCCTGTTGCCACCTTTTCTTTGAAGACGGTTTTCTCTTTTGGTCCCTTTTTAAGCCGCCCCCCCGTTGTGGGGGGTTCGGGTTCCCCTTTCTTGATATTGGAGTTTGACGTTGGCATGAGCCCATTTGTTTTTTCATGATTTGTTCATGGTTTTTCCGGGGGGGGCCTGGTCTTTTTTCATATCCAATTGCTCGCGTTTCCTTGAAAAAAACACTCTGTTGCAGTTATCTGTTTTCCCCCGTCGCAGGATTCAGGCCCTCGATTTTCTCTTATTCCCCTCCTGGTCTGGACCCCCTTGCGTTGAACTGGAGGCTTTTTTTTTTCATTTGGAGCAGGCATATTTCTCGCTGTGTTGGTTCCCCCCCTTTTTTAAGCGGGTCCTCCGACTTAAGCCCTTCTGCCACACTCGCCGATCTTTGAATTGGCTGGTTTTCCTCTTTTTGACTGAGATATTGTGCTCGAGTGCTTTTTGCACATCTCTGGTTTTTTTTTTTCCTCGTGATTGCAGGAGTCCTCTCGGCCAGTCGGAACGCGGCGGTGTTTTCGGGTGTTTTTGTTATTCCGCCCCCTCACCATTTTGTCCTTTGCGTTTCCACTGCTGTTTTTCCTCGGTTTCAATTCCGGTGTCTTAACAGGCCTTGTACCCTTCCCCGGTTATTCAAACTGGCGTTGGTTTCCCTTTTTGACACGAAAACCCTTGCGTTTGGTTTTTAGTCAGTTTTCCGTTTTCTTTGCCCCCCACCCTTCTTTTTTTCTTTCCCCCAAGTTGTGTGATATGCGTTCCTTCTTGAGCCGACCGTGTCCCCCCCCTTTTGGACGGTGCTTTTTACCAGTTTTCAACCCGTTGCTTCTTTCCTGGTTTCCTGTTTTTTGGCCCATCTTCTCGATTGGTACTCCGGGTTGAGCCTTGTTTTTAACGGGTCTTTTGTTCCAGAACCCTTTCCCCGAGTCTTCTTTTGGCTTGCGTCTGGCAGGTCCTTTTTTCAGGTCACTGTTTTTTTACAGGGGTAAGGAGTGTTTGTTAGGTGGTCTTTGGTCTTTACGTCTTGGTTTTTTTAATAACAAAACTTGCGGTTGTTCTCCATTTTAGGCTCATCATAGGAATAGAGCACCCCCTCTGCGGGGAACCTGACTTGGCTAGCGGGCTTTTTTCCCTTGCAAAACAGGTCTTTTGAGCTTGTCCCAGGCTTAGCTGAGTACTTCAAGCTTTTTTTCCCAATTGTCACCGGGTTTGGTTTTTTTTTATCCCCCTGCCCTTCCCGGGTGCATTTCTTGTCCCTTGGTTGGTGCAGTTGCGCCATTTGTTTGGCTATACTAATATTCTAACATTATGTTATGTTTTCTTTTCCAAAAATTTTTCTATTTCTCCCTTTTTTGGGGTTTTAAATTGAACACGCTACCTTTTTTGGTCTTTTCTTTTTTGAGGTAAGTTTTGTGGCCCCGCGACCTTCCAACTTTGCCCCTTGGGGACCCCGTCTTTTTTTTTGAGTTTGACCCACCGTTTTTTTTTTGCTCCCCCGTTAGTTGGTAGGTACCCCCACAGTCCATTTTTCTCCCTTTTTGGCTGCCAGGCATCCAGCCCCCAGCCCCCCCCTCCTTTCCCCAACCCGGGGGGTGGCATGTTTTTTTTTTTTTTTTTTGAGGGCAGTTTCCTTTTATTTTTTTCGGTTTTTTGGCTTTTTTTTAGTTGTTTGTTGTCCATCCCCTCGTGGTTCTTTTTTTTTCGAATGTTCAGGTCGCCAAGGGCGACTTCCCGTCCTGAAGAGGTTTTCGTGCCTGTTTGCCCTTCTTCCTATGGCCCTGGCCTCAGGTGACCTTCTTTGCTTCCTATGGTTCTTTCGGGTTTTCGAAGATACCTTTTTGTGTCATTTTTTCCCCGTTTTTTTTTTCATCGTCCTGTTCTACCCACCCCGTTTTTCTCTCCCACTGGTTCTTTTTTGGAAGGTACGACCCCTGGAAGAAAATGTTACCCCGTTTCCCCCCCCCAGTGACACGTATTTTTTCCCTCTGGGGATGTCGGGGGTCCCCCGCCTTTTTTTAACCTTGACCCTTGGTTTCTTGGTGTCCGGCAATTTGGCTTTTCGGTGTGTTTCCCCGAATTTGGAGTTTGCGTGTGGTGTTTTTTTGACCCTTTTACCCTTAAAAAGGTCTTTTCCGTTTTTTTTATTTGTTCTGCCCCCCCCCTTCCACACTGGGCACTTGTGCTTGTCGTTTCTCCCTAAGAGGGTTTGTGGTGTGGGGGGGGGAGGGCTTTTGAGTTTGATCCCAACTTTGTGGGCTTGGGTTTGTTGCCCCACTGAGGAATTATTTTTCTTTGACCTGGTTGAGAGCACCATTCTTTTGTCGTGTCTTTTTTTTAAGTGGTTTTTTGTCTTTCTGGCCTGGCCCACCGTTCCAATTAAACTGAAATGTTCTCCCCGTCCCACAGCGCTGTTGACGGACTCCAAATTTCGGACTTTTTCGCCCCCAAACCAGGGGTTGAAGCGTTTTTTTTGTAGTCACAGTCATTTTGAGTGGTGCGGTTTTTTCTCATTTTTCCCTGCCCCCTATAGTACACCATGATCTTTTCTGCAATGCTCACGGCCTTGACCTGTTCTATTCGTCCCTTGACAAAAACATTGGAAAACTAATGATTTTTTTTTTGATCAGGTCGCGACTTTCCCTGTTTTTTCCGTAATCCATCTTTCGCCTCTGTCTGCGCCCCCCAGTTTGATCAAGCGGCTGGATAGATGCACCTCGGCCATCGAAGCACTTTTTCTGGCCCAGTTTTCGCGTAGTTCCCGGTTCCATTCTTTCGTTCTGAATTTTTCGTGATTTGTTTACTTCATTTCATCTTTCCTTTTTACCTTCACGCTCAAGTCCCCCTTCCTGGAGTTTTAGGGGTTTTGTGGAAGTAGTTTTCCGGCTGTTTTTTTGCTTTGAGACCTAAGCATCCGCCATTGGTTTTCTTTCCCCCCGGGAGTGCTGCTTTCAGTCAGGTTTTTGCCCATTGCTCTTTCCTAGCCTTTTCCTCTCTTCTTTTCTTTTTCCCAGCCAGTCTTCGATTGCGAGGATCCGGACCTTCGCCCCACTGCAAAACCCTAGGGCCAATTTTTTTTTTTCCCTCTTGTGCTGTTCTTTCCTTTCAAGTCTGCCGTTCCTTCCCTGTTTTTTCCCCCCACACAACCCCAGGGGGGCTTTTTTTTTTTTAAGCCGTTGTGCTTCTGTTTTGCTCCTTTGCCGACGGGGGTTTGTCGAACGGTGGCTCATGTTTTGTGCCTTGGCTTGAGGGCACGGGTTCTTTGAACACGACCATTTCCCCTCCCCTGGTTCCCCGTGGGTTTTGTTTCTCTTTCGGCAGTTCCTCCTTGCTTTTTTTTTTTCTTCGTTTTGAACTTGTCCCTTTCCCCCACGCAAGTTCCTAATTTATACTCCTCGCAGTATTCCTCATTCCCCTTTTTCGGTTCTGTATAATGTTCCCCTGGCGTCCTTGCACCCCCTGGGATTCCGGTTTTTCTAGATTTCCCGTGCGGTCATGGGTGTTGTTACCCCCCCGTGTTTTCCTTTCGTCGACTGGGTTTTGCACCCATTACTTTTCTTGCCTGTTGCTCGACCCCCTTGGTTTTTCTTATCCAATTAAGTGGGACCTGACCCTTTTCACGCGCACCCCTAACCAGTCTACCCCAATATTCCACAACCCTGGGTTTCTCTCAATCCTCTTTTCGCCACTGCCTGGCTTTGCTTTTGTCCAGAATTATCTTTCTCCGCCGTTTTGTTTTTTTGGTTTCTTTTTCCATTTTGTTGTTTGGAAAGTGTTTCAGCCATTCCATTTTCGCAAGTCTTCCCCTCACTTTTTTGTCCCCATTCCTTTTCACTTTAGTCTTTAGTTTTGGGTTGCGCCGTTTTTTATATTCCCCTCTTGTCCTTTTCTTCACAACCCATCACTCGTTTTTTCCTGACAAAAACAGACCATGCCCTTTCCCTTTTCCATTACCGGGAACACGGTTTTGTTTCCTGCCGGGCCGTCCATTTCTTGGTTCCCTGCTCTAAGTTGGTTGCACTCTCCCTTGAGGTCTCATTCCCCCTCTTCTTGCAGGATGCTTATCTGCGCGTCTATCCCTTTTTTTCGCGGTGGTGAGAAAAAAAGTCCGCCTCCCCAGGGTTCCGAGCCTGACTCTCCCCCACATTTTTTTTTCGGTCTTTCCACCGTTTGCTTTTCCCCAAGCTTTCTAGGACAGCACTTCGCCCCTTTCCCCCCCCCTTCGCAATAGTAAATCCTCTGCCCCACCCTTTCTTCCCGCTTCGTTTTTCCAGTCCACTTGGTCATTGCACGGGACCTATTTAAACCCCCTGTTTCCAGAAGCCGGGTTGCTAAGGTTCATTCCACGCCAACTGCCCTTCTTGTTTTCCGCCTCGTCCTGCCTACCTCCGCAAGCCCTCTTGTTTTTTTATATTTCTTTCCCAATGTTCAACAAGGTTTTTTTTTTGTGGTTGGTTAAATCGCGGACAACTTTTCCTCCCACCATAGACGTTCGCACCTTTCTACAAACTCCCTTCCCCCCCCAACTTTTTTTTCCCATTTGTGCTCTCTCGATACCTTCGCCAGCGTTACTCCCTTCCCTCACCCGGCAGGTTCCCCCAGTGGGGTCTTTCCCTTCTAATTTGTTCAGTCATGTCCCTCCACTCCTCCCCTGTCCCGCTCTATCGTGAACTTTTTTAGAATGTTGCCGCCCGGCCCTTTTTTCCCTATGTTTCCCTTACGCCCCCTGGATCTTTCATGTGTGCTATGCTTGACGCCCTTCTCCCGCCGGCGAACCCTTCCCCCATTTCTCTCCAATTCACACTCTTATTTTTTCCCCAATTTTCTGCCGAACTCGCCCTGCATTACTTGCTTTCTTTTCAATTTAAGGAGAGAGATTGCTGAAGCCAAAACCCCCTCCTTTGACCCAAAACTGACTGCCTTCCCACCTTCCCCCGGTTGCGCTTTTGCCCCTGACCCCATTGTCCTTCGCCCCGCGTGATTTGCGGTTTCCCCTGGCCCTGTATTTTGCTGTGCCCCTTCCCCCAGACCCCAAACTTCACTAACGACAACCGCGTTGAGCTTTTTTTTTTTACCCCCACCCGTTTGTCAGTAACTCCCGGTCCCTTTTTCTGGTGCGGCTTTTTTTATTTTTCACCAACTGTGGTTTTTTTCGTAAACCTCCCCCCCAAGTTTTTTTACCCCCTTAGTTCGTCTGACCCCCCCCGTCCACATTCGTTCGCGTGAGCCCCTCGCCGTCGCGCTTGCTTTTCCCCCAGTGTCACTTGTGCTCCCGCACCAGGCCCCTCTACCTCGTTTTAAAACAAAGGGGACTGCTACTTTTTTCCCCCGTGCACACCATCCCTTTTTCTTTTGTTCACGGAGTCCGCCTCTTGGAGTCCGTGAGGGTTCGGGCCCGTTTTTCCCTTTTCGGAACCCTGTTTTGGTCGGCACTGTAATCAGTCCCCTTTGGGCCGTAACCCCCTGTCATTTGCCGTTGAATTAATGACCCCAAGTTTCTCTTTCCTACAAAACCATCTACAGCGTCCACAGCCTATGCCCTTCTTCACTGACCCATGTCTGCCATTGCCGTATCGTCTTACCCCCCGGTACGAACGATGAGATTCCCCTTTGCGCTCCTTTTTTCCTTCCCTATACCCTTTTTTGAGAAACACTCAAGCACACCTCTGTCAGCCGAATTCCTTATGGTTTTGCTGCCACTTTTACATTTCTTGTTTTTTTCTTTCTCTTTTTTGTCTGGATTTTTTTCCAGGCGATTGAAAAAGGTTTTGGACATCCTACAAATCCTGTGTGGCTTTCACTGGGAACCCGACCCCCCGCTGCCCCCCCCCCCTTCAGGGGGATTGTTCGCTTTTGTGCCAACCCAATGCCCCCCCGCTATCCCCTGTGACTGTCGGCAATTACCCCCCTCTCCTTATTTTTTTTGTGTGTTTTGCGGCCAACGGCCTGTTTTTTTTTTGGTTCCTTTTTCGGTGCTGCCGGACCCGTGCGTCTTTCCCCAACCCTGCCAGTGCCAACCAGCTGGGACATCTCCTTTCCTTGTCCTTCTCTTCTGAATTGCCCTTTTTTTCATAGTGCTATTACCTCTTGATTCACAGTTAAGTTCAATTTGCTGGGTTCCCCCCCCAAACGCCAGGCCCTCGGCCTGCTCCCTACGGATTGTGAATCCCCACCCACTGGCGTCCTTGGACACACACATTTTGAAGAACGCCCCTCCCGTTGCTAGGTCCACATTTTTCTCAAACTTTCAACCGTCCAACCCTTTACCCTTCAGAGGGGATGCTTTAATTCCAACTCCGCGGTTTTCCCCAAAAAGAACTTTCCAAAGCCCCCCCGTGTCAGCCCGCTTCTCCTCCCAACCCCTTTTTTTACCCCTGTCACGTTCGAAAACTTCCTTGTAACCCCTTCGCTTAGCCTGTTGTGGTACTTCCTCCCCTGTTTGGGTTTCGTTCCCGTGCTGCCTTTCCCATTTTTTTGGACGAATGCCAAAGCTTTCCACAAGCCAGTTCCTTTTTAGATAATCCGGCCTCCAACTTTTCGTCCTTCAAGTTTTTTTTTTTTTTGGATTTCTCTTTTTTGTTTTGTCATCATCCCACAGCGTAAGGTGTACCCCCCCTTCCTTTAATGCCCCCCCCCCCCCTCTCTCAGTCCAGGAAAATCAACGTCCCGGCTTTCCTCATTCCTGTCGCTTTTTTTTTTTATCGGTATTTTTAGCATCCTTGCCCGGTCCGATAAGGATCTTTACAACCCGAAAATTGCAGATGTGCCCGAGGGCCCCCCACCCCCAGCCCCTTTCCTGTTTTTACAACAAATTTTTCACCCCCCGACCCTTCTTTTTTCAGTCTTTCAGGTCCGGCAGCCTTCCTGAGTTTCGTCGTGCTTTCCAACGCTTTTTTTTCACACGTTGGTTAGGAGAGTTTTCTTTGATACACCACCTTTTTTACAACCTCTGCTGGAAGTACCCTCAGCCAGCTTTCCTCCCGTCCCCTTTCTCCACCCATTATCAGCCAGTGTACGATGAAACCCTTTCTACACTTTTATTAACCTTAGTTTTAACAGGTCCGGCCTTCCCCCTTTCACCCTGATACCATTGTCCTGCCCCTCCACCTTCTTTCGGGCTCAGATGGGAAACTCTTAAGCCTTTGTGTTCCACTACTCACTTCTTCACCAGTACATTTGCAGTGATAGATTTTCTCTACCACCAATTAATCCCCCCCCCTCGTCCCCTCCCGTTTTTCTGCACCCCTTTGGGCTGTTGCTTTTTCTTTCAAAAATCGTTTTCCCCCCCTTCCCCACGAGAAGGGTCAAAATATCTTTGCTGCCCCATAACCACATGATTGTTTGCTTTTTCTTCCCCTGACCCATAATCAGTCCTCCCCCACAAGTGCAGTGCTTCCATGCTTTTAGGTTAAGTCTTCGCCCTTTTGGGGTCCCCCCACCCTACCCCAACTTCACCCTTGACACCATCACACTGGGCACTGTGATTAATTTTCCGAGTTTTTTTCGTGAGAGGTTCTTTAACAACAATTGCTCTTTCCCCTTACTTTTTTTCCCGCTCACCAAATTTTTTGCTTCCGTTTTTACTCCCCCCTACCCCCGAGATTGAGCCCAACTTCTATCCTCATTCTCAACCCCCCATAACCCTAAGGTTGTGTTTTTGAACGGTACTGTATCTGGGCCCTTCCTCTATTTTTAGGTGTTGTTTCCTCGAGTCTGAGCCTTATTTATTGGTTTTCTTTTTTGGTTTCTTTGGGTTTTGTTTTGGTGTTTGGTTTTTTTTTCTCCCCCCTCCTTTTTGTGCGGTTTATGGTACACCCCTCGCTTTACTTCCGTCAAGGTTTTTTCCCTCTTGTACGTTTAATGTTTTTTCTTTTTTCTTTTACCACCCTGCAGTGGCCTTTTCAGTTTTTCCCAAGTAGCGGGGTCTCTGGTCCTTTGTTTGTTTTTTTGCCTTTTTTCCCTCCCGGTATTGAGGGGTGTAATCCACCCAGGGCCCCAGACTCCGGTTTTTTTCTTTTTTTTGTTATGTTCTGTTTGCGCAGCCTACTTTTTTCCCCTTCTGTGAGTCGGGTGACATTAATCCCCGATGTTTTGTTAACTTTCCCACGCCCACAATGATTTATTCCTTTTTGATGAGTTCTTTTGGCCCCCTTAACTCGATATTTTTTTGAACTCTTGCCTCTTCTTTTTCTCTCTTTCCACCCCTTTTTTTTTTTTCCCGCGGACAGCTCGACGTTCCGAGAGTAACGGTCCAGTGTCCCGGAAGCAAGGAGTTTCACTCTGACCTTTCCTTTTCATACTCTCGTTTGGATTCCTTTTCTGCCTTGCAAGGTTGGTTCCATGTTGGAGAATTTTTTTTTGGAGGATTGGTCACTCTGCCTTTGTTCTGACAGTTTTTCGCTGTTTTGTCCCTTTTTCTTTTTTCTTTGGTGCAGTTCCCCCTGTTTTTGTCTCCAGAAGCTATTCCTGAATTTTTCCCAACTTCTGTTGGGATTTCCTTCGACCGCGGCGCCCTAGTCTATGCTCATCGGTTTTCAACCTTTTTTGTTGCAAAGGTTTCGCCCGGTTCCAGTTCCTAGTGTTGACCGCTTGTCCAGGGTCAGAGTTTTCTCCTAGGCCAGTGTTGGGTTGCCCTTCCCCCCTCTCAGTGCATATGTTAGGGGAGTGCCTTTTAGTTATTTTTCCTTTTAAGATCTTCTGGTTCGCTTTCTGTTCTTGGACCCATCGCTGGTCTTGACTTTTTGGGGCATTCTCAGGGGAGGTCAATGATTGCCCCTCGATGGCCTGGTGCTTTCACTTCCCCATTCGACTACCACCCCCCGTTTTTTTCCACCCCTTTTTGTGTTTTATCTGTTTCTAGACCGTGCTCTCCTGCGTAAAGACTTTTTACTGTCCCCCTTCTTTGATGCATGGCCTGGGTCAAGGTTTGTGGACGTGACCCAATTTCTGGCCGGTTTTTTTTCGTTCCCTTTCTCTTTCTTACCATTTGGATTCAACAAACGGGTTTCCTTGGACTTTTTTGTGTGGGTAGGTCTCGCCCCCACCCTGTTGGCCTTGTTGGCGGTTCCCCGTCTTCGTTTTCTTGGGGAGAAATTCTTTTCCCCTTTCGTCCTCCCCCTTAGGCACGGGTCCTTTTTTTCACTTTTTGTCCCTTTTTTTCTTTTTGACTTCCCTCCATGCTTTTGCCTCTTGCGGTCCGTTTCTTTTCCCGTGTTGTCTTTATGGAACTGTTCGGTTGTCTCTGGATCCCTCGTTCTCTTCTGGCCCGAACACCCCCTCCTGTTTGGCCTTCAAAACCGTGATTACTCTTTGTAATCCCCCTAGTTTTGTGAATATTATACACTTTTTTTTTCCCCTGCATTTTTTGAGTCGTCCAGGTTTCAGGGGGCCTGTTTGACTTGGGCTTCTCCTTCCCCTGGTTGTTTTGACCATAGAACGGGGCCTCTTTCCTGTACGTCACCCCAGCGTGTCCGTTTGACGTGGTCTCCCTTGAAGTTACCTGGTTCCCCTGGATTTTTTCCTCTTCTTTTTATTTTTTTTTTTATGTGTTGTGTATATCTGTCTTATCTTTTTTTTCTTTTGTTTTGTTATTTTTCCACCTTGGACTTCTTAATTTTCAAGGATTTTGTTTATAGGGGGGCGCTTTTGATCTAGAGGGCCCATTTTTTAATTTTTTTTCCCCCTCTACCACATCCCCCACTTGCCCACGCACGGTGTCGCCCTCGGGTGTTTTTGTCCCTGAGCTCCAAGGGTTAATTTTAGTTGAACCGTTTTTTTCCCTTTTTCACACCCCCCGACTCCTTGCTCAACGCCCTTTTCAGACTCCCCTTTCCTTGACTGTTTTCTTTTTCACCCACCAGTGTCATGGATTGTTCTTCCCGCTTTCTTGACTGGTTCCCTTTTGGTTCTTTTGTTGCTTTTTTTTTCGTGTTTCTCCCCATTGTGTTTTCAGGGTCGACAGGTCGCTGCCATTGTCCTTCCTCCCTTAGTTAGTTTCATTGTTTGTCCCAGACGTACCTTCTTGGTGCCCCCTGGGTAGAAAACGTACGTCAACCTCGTGCTCATCTTGTCTCCCTTCCACCTTCTTTTTCCGGGACGAATTCAGTCGGATTTTTTTTTTTTCCCCGAGGTGATAATGACGGTTTTCCATTTGAACACCCGGGAACTTTGGTTTTTTTCCCCCGGCCCGCCCCAAAAAACCTTTTGATTACCCACTGATTTCCTTTTCCACGACCCACCACTGTTGTCCAGTTTTTCGTTTGATTAGTTTTGCTTCCCCGCCCCCCTTCCCGTCCTTGAAAATGGAATTGTTCCCAGGTTTTTTTACCTTCATGGAGCCGGCTTTCTTTTTACACCCTCTCCCTTGGCTTTTTGCGTTGAGTACTTTTTCTTTTGGACCTGTTAACTCAAAAAGGTTCCGCCTCGTTTTTTTTCCCATGGTTTTTTTTCCCGGTTCCGCTCTGCAACGCGCACTTCATTGGTTGTTAAGTTTTTTTTTTTTTTTTTACTTTCCTCGTTCGTGTTTTTTGGTCTTTTTTTCGATTTTCACTTTTTGTTGGGAAATGACCTCCCCGCTTTGCGTGATTCTGTTCTTGTGCCGCTTTTTGACCCCTTTTGGGTTTTGATTTTTTTGTAAAGTGGTTCTTTGTCTCTTGGCACCCCCCCACAGACCCCCTCCTCACCCCAACAAAAGCCCAAGGATGATTCCCTTGCCCTTTTAGCGTTTTTTTTCCCTCCCGTACCCTTTGAAATGTCCTGCAAACCCCTTTTCTTTTTGGCTTGTTGAAGTCGGTTTTTTCCTGTTTTCTCTTTCTTGAGTTTTTTTGGACCCTTTTTTTTTTCTTTTTTTTTTCTTAAGTCCCCTTTTTGCTCGGAAAAGTTGCATCCTGACACCTCCCCCAAAGGTCACCCTTCTTGTTTCTTTTCGGATTTTTGTTGTCCCTGTTCGGCTGTCCCCAAAAAATTGACCCCCACAAAGTTGTCCCCAAAAAAAAATTGGAAATAGGAGTGTTGTTTTGGCAGCGGTTTTTCTTTTTGTTGGACTGGTTTGGCCGGGGTTCGGGCCTCCCCTTAGAAAAGGTGTCTGATCTTCCACCCGTTTCTCCTTCCTTTCCGTTTCGGAAGTTTCCCTTTTTTTTGAAATTTTTTCCGTTCCCCTTGTCGGGCCCCTGAGGGATCTGACCCTTTTTCCTTCCTTCCTTTTTTTCCGGGCGTTTCTTTCCGTGCTTTGCTTTGTTGACTCCCTTTTGATTTTTTGGTCGTTTTCCCCCAGGGCCCCTTCCCCCCAGTTTCCCCCTTGCCCCTTTCCACGGCTGTTAGGCTTTGTTGGTTTCTTTTCAAGTCCAGCGCATTTTTCTCTTTTTTGTTAGTGGATTTCTTTTTTTTAGAGGTTTGTTTCTTTCCCCTTCGGTTGTTTTTTTTTTTCTTTTTGGTTTTTGATTCTGTTTTTTTTTTGTTTTCCCAAGGTTGTTTCTCTCTTCTTTTGTGTATTTATTCCGGTTCCCCTTTTTGCGTTTGTTTTTTTTTGAAAAAATCGGGCAAATTTTGCTATGGTTCTTTTCTTTTCCATCCTGCTGTTGAAGTTCCCTTTGCCCGCCCGTTGGTCCACCCACTTTTTGTTAGAAGCCCCCTTTTTCCTTTTCCTTCTCCGAGTGACCTTACTTTTTGTTTTTTTGGATGAACCTTTTTCGCGTCTTGTCGGCGGTTTTCCCCCTGCGGGCGGGTAAACCCTCCCTTCCTGGGCCAGTGGTTTGTTAGCCTCCCTTTCCTTTTTTGATTTCTGGTGAGGCCCTTGCTCCAACCCTGCCCTTATAGACGCGCCTCTAAGCAATCACTTTTTTTTGCCTCTGGTAGCTTTCTCATTTTTGCTTCCCCCCCCAGGATTTCTCCCCTGTTTTCCCATTATTGACTGCGACCCGGTTTGCCCCCCCCCCTTTTCTGTGGTTTCATAGCAACCGGACCACAGCTTTTCTTGGCGGTTGTGGCTCTTACACTTGGATTTTTTTTTTTTGAGTTTATTGTTTTGCATTCCTTTTAACTTTCCCCCCCCTTTCCTTTCGCCCCCCAACCCCCCTTCTACCACCATCCTTACTTGATTAACCGTTCCTTTCTCCCAAAACTTCGACCCCCCTTTCATGTTTGCGCGTTTTTTTTCCCCCCCCTGACGCAATCGATATGGTAAACCTCCCTCTTTTTGTTGTTTTAGTCTTCTTCTGGTTTAACGGTTCGTTCGTGACCGTTGTCGTGGAAGGCTTTTCCTCCCTTTTGTCCCAATAATTGAAGTCGAGGTTTATGCGCCGTTTCTTTTTTTCTATCCGTGTACTTGCTACCCCCCCTTCATTGTATAGTCCAACCCGCCCCCCGTCCCCCCCTTTTTTCCCCCGTCTCTTTAAGGAAAACGTTTGACACCCTGACCCCCTTCCCCTGGCATCTTGCCGTTTTTGTCTTTGGGAACATGCCGTCAAGGAGATCAATCCAACATTCGCCTCTTTTCTTTCCTTCTTTATTTTTGCGGGCCCTCATGTCGGTGGCGTTTTGTAACTCCTCCAGACCCTGTGAACCTAGTCCTTTTAACCACCACTTTATTCTTGTTATTCGTCTTTTCCACCAGCCCTCCCCTCCTGAACGCTTATGACCCTTCTTGCCTCGACGCCTTTCACCCCCCTTGCTTTCCCCCTCCCCCTCCCCACGGTTTTTCCCTCCTTTTCATGGCCTTTTTTACTTTTCACCAATCCCCAGTCCTCTTTCTTCATTTGCCCATTCGCCATGCCCGTCGGTTTTTCCTGTTCACTTTTTCCTGTTTCTTCCCCTTTTTTTTAGATCCTTGTAGGATTCTTTTCCCACATTTTTTTGAAATATGCTTCATTTGTTATCCCCTCAACTGACCCATCCCCCCCCTTTTCTCACCATCCGACGCCCTCCCTCCCTTTCGGCGCTTTTGCCCCCCGAAACTCCAACTTCCCCAAAACTGGGTTCACCGTCCTGGATGTTGGGGGGTTTCCCTTTGCCGTGGTTTTCCCCTTTTTTAACCGGAGTTTGGTTTGGAAAGATCTTGCGTCAATCCCCCCCTCCTACTTCCGCCTCCGTCCAGAGGTCCACCAAGGCCTTCTCTTGGGTTTCCCGCCGTTTCCAGTGACTGGGGTGATGTTTTCTCTCTCCCCCCCCCGCTTTATCACTGTTTTTTGTAGATACCTAGTTTTTTTTGCCCCATTTTTCCCCTCCAACCCTTCCCCATCTCTCCAATGATTAAACCCCTTATTATTTGTCCTTTGCCACGTTGTTTTCCCCGAGTCCCAATCGTTTACCTTTTTTCCTTAATCCAGGGACTTTTTGCGATGGCGGACCTCCCCAACCCCCCCTCCGCCCCCCCTTTTGACGATCACCCACACAGATTCTTTCCCCCCACCCATTCTTGTTTTTCTGCTTCCCTACATTGGTTCCCTTTGTCAAATTGCTTCTGTTGCGGTTTTTTTATCCTTGGAGTTTCCTTTTCTTTGGTGTCCCGGAAACCTCCCCCACTTCCAGCCATCCGCCCCCTTTTCTTCTTGGCACTTCACTTAAACTTTCGTTAGGATTTTGTTGCACGTTCCATTGTTCTTCCCCCCGCCACCCCCTTGGACCACCTCGTGTCTTCAACATTTCAACAATTTTTAACTGGACCCTTTTTTTCGGGCTTGCGCCTCGTTCCCTGTTTCGAGTTTTTTTTTCCCGTTGTCCCCCCCCCGGTCTCCCCCCGCACCGACCCTTCTTTTTGTAAACCCCCCCCTGGCCGGTCCCTACAGTTCCCTTGTGGCAAGGAAACCATTTTTTCACTTTTTCTAAGGCAGGTTTGCCTTCCCCCCCCTGTTACCCTCCTTTCAGTGTGAATTTAGTCATGGACTGTTGAGTTCCCTTTGGTTCTTTGATTTTTTCCCCAATTTTTTCCTTTGTGTTCCGGAAAAACAACGTCTTTTTTCCATTACACATTTGTGTAAACCAATTTTGATCTTTTTTTCCCCCCCTTTTTCTTACGACCCCTCTTCAACCACTTCCTTATGAGGACCTGCCTTTCAAGACTAGTTTCTTCCAGTTCCCTCCGTCCTTGCGGAAGAACTTGGTTTTGCTGCTTCTTCCAGTCTTCCCCTGTTGAGAACCCCCCCCCGTCCCCGACGCCTCCCAGAGATAATGCGTCGTTTTTGCCCTTCCCCCCCCCACCAGTCCCCTTTGATGACTTATGGGTTCGGATTTTAATGGGGGCCTCGCTCCTCGGACCCCGGGTTCATCTCACCTTCCCCTTGTTAGCTGTTTTCACACCCCGCGTTCCCCTACCGTCCCTCGTTTTTAGGTGTCACTTTCTCTGTGACACAAACAACTTTTCAACGCGATTCCCCAACGATGTTTTGATCCCCCCAAGTTGAACGTTACCGCCGTGCTTTTCTGCTCTTTTCCCACGGTCTGCCCGGCTTTTGATGTTTTTACTGGTTCTTAGCGGCCCCCGGTTATTTTAACAAGGGCCGGCTTTTTTTCTTTTTTTTTTTTTTTTTTTTTACATTCAGCCTTCCCCGTCCCGACCCCTTTTTCTTACTTATGTACGTCCCTTACATTGTCCCCTGTGGGCCTTTCGGGTTTTTCTTCCTTTCTTGATCCCTTCTGACAGTGAATTTCCCCCCCCCCCAAAAGCGGTTGTCATCCCCCCCGATACCGACCCAAATTTTTCCGTTTTCCCCGCCAATAAAACCCTCCTGCTCCCCCCATTGCTTAGAAGATTTTTCTCCACCCCACCTTCTTCCTGGAAATTTTTCGACCCACGTTCCCCTTTACCCCCATTTTTCCTCCCTCTTCTGTTTTCCCCGCCCCCCCCTTTAAGAGGGTGAACCCTCAATTTGCACACTTGGCCACGTTTTTCTCTCTTTTTTTTCGGCGTACCCCACTGTTTCCCGTTCACCCCTGACCCCGTCAATTTGAAAATTCCCCCGACAAAGGGCCGTCGGGTTACAGGGCCCATCCCCCCCCTCCCCTTTGCATTCCGTTCACTTTACCCGGTCTACTCCCTTCGGCTCCGGATACTCACAATGATGGAACCAACCACTGCGTTTTTAAGTGAGTCGTTTTTCTCCCTAATCCGCAAAGCAAGTGCCCCGTCTTTTTTTACCTTGAAAATTTGATCTCTTTGTGCCATCTCCATCCCCCGTCCGATTCTCTCGCTACCCCCAATGCGACCATAGAGGACCAACTTTTATCTTATTTACAGCGCCCCCCCCCCCCCCTCAGAACCCCGGATAATCCACTTCTTGCCCCCGGTGGCTGAGTTTGCCTCCCCGGCTCCCCCGTAATCCCCCTCCTATTTGCAGGAAACCCCCCTCGACCATACTTTCGTTCCCCCCTTCGGGTTACCTGCCCTTCCTTTCACCATTTCCCCCTGTTTGAGAGTTTTTTTGAAGCGATTTTCCTGTGCGACTGGTCTTTTTATTGCCCCAGCTTAAACTGAGTTTCCAAGGTTTTATTCTTCTGGCAATCCCCCCCCCGGCCTGGACCCCCACCCCCCCGTCCTCCTGACCAGCCGGCCCACAAGTCCCGGGGCTATGACCCCACCCTTGAATTCCCCCCCCCCATTTCTCTCAGTCTGACTTTCTTCGGCTTTACCTATGCCACGAGTGTACATTATTTCGTACACGCGTGAAAGGCCCCGGCGCCTGCCTGATCAAGTATTCAAAGCCACGGCGCCGGCTTGACCTGACCCCAGGGTCACAAAGAAGACTCTCCCCCTCCATACTGATCTTTTTTTTGGTCTGTTTTCTGTTCTGCCCACCTCAAGAATCTCTTTGGAACCATAATAACCTTTTCACCCCCTGTCCCGTGTGTTCTTGCGTCCCTACCCATTATTGGTCTCGTCCCCTGAAGTTTAAGCCCCCCGGTCCCCTTCGCTTGCCTCCCCCAATAAACCCACCCTGATTGAGGCCATCTTGGACGCCCAGAAATTCCTTCTTGTACGTCCCCCCCTCAAACACATATCCTAGCCCAATTCACAGTGTCCGTAGGGGGTCCAAGAGTAGTCAGGCGTTCACAAAACGCACCCAAGGATGTCTGTTTTCCCATGCCACCCAACACACGGGACCCTCCTCACCCGTGCCCTTCACTACCCCGCTTCTCTACAGGTTTCCCAGCGCGTTTGAATTGGTTCTGCCCCCTTTTGCGACCCCCCACGCCTTCCCCCCTTGTCATGGTGCCCCCCCCCCCAGCTCCTCACCGTTCCCTCCCGCCCGGGAGATGACCCCTCGTGATCTTCCCCCTCCTACTTCCCCTTTTTTTCTTTGAGCGATACCATGTTTTTTTGGCCTGGGTTTTCTGCTGTGAGGGGTTTGTTTAGCGCCGGTTTTTCAGTTTCCGGCGGGTAGTGGTTGGGTTCGTTCTGGTGTCTGCGTTTTGATTCTTCCTGTTTCCTCCCATTGATTGTAAAACTGAGGCTTTTCGTTTTCGGAGTCAGGTGGTCGAGGCTGGGCGAAGTCCCCTTGCCTCCCCTAGTTTGGGGCGTTTCACACCCCGAAACGTCGAGCCCTTCCCTTTTGAACCCCCCGCTCCCATAGGAGGAGGCTTTTTTGGCAGGTGAAAAGGTTTTTAGGAATCGAGGTCGCAAAAGTTTTTTTCCTCACGCTTCTGTTTTCTTTCCTTTAGGGTGAAGGGTTTATTTTTTTTCTGAATCCTGGTGCCGTTTCGGGACGTCGGTGCGGGTAGCTGACACCCCTCATGTTTTTCTGATGCCGTTCCCACGGTTGATTTTTGCCCCCTTTCTAGTTTTTTTCTTTAGTCAGTTGGGCAGACCAGACCCTCCGAGTCTGTGTACGTTTTTTTTTTTTTTCTGTTCTGCTTCATCTTGTATTTCGGTTTTTGCTCTGTTCACATTTTGTAGTGTTCGTGCCCATTCTTATAGAATGTATTCTGTGATTTTCTCCTTGGTCCTCTTTCAAGTTTCCCCAGGTTCCGGTTAACGAGTTTCGGACGGTTATCCAGTTTCTTTTTCACCCCGTCACGCCCACCACAAACCACCTGGGTGGGGTGTTGTTTTCAGGCTTGAGATTGGACTCCCCTGTGGGTTCTCCCTTCTTGCCTCTTTTTTCTTCCCTTGACGTTTTTTGTCTGGGACGGTGTGTGATTTTCCCAGTTCTCGAGCTTTTGTGGGGAAAACCCCTTTTTCTTGCCCACGTTTCCCGCCGCTTGTATGCGTTGACCTGTCTCTCCGGTGCAACCCTGGTGTCAACGTGTTTACATTTTTTTTTACCTCTGTGCCCCGCTGTGTGAGTTTTACCTGCTCCCTTTTTTTCCGGTTTCCTCAGGCGCGGTCCGGTGCGCGTTGCTTTCCCAAGAAGCCAGTTTGATGATTGGCGGCGTTTTGTTCTTTCTTTTCTTTTTTCGCTTTTTTACGGAGCTCTTGTTTTTTCCGTTAGGTGTCCCTCGCTGTATTCCCTGCAGTTGTGGTACAGGCCGTTGTTTTTTTTTTTTGTTTCCCTCTAATTTTCGGAGCTTGGGGGATGGCTGGACTTCCCCCTTCAGTTACAAAGTTCCTGGCGTTCCCCGTCTTGTTGATCTTAATTCCTAACTTTTTGACCCTGTTAAACCCCCCTTTTTACTCCCCTTCAAGGCACTGCAGGGCATTGTCCCTCAAGTCTTTTTTTTGTGTTTATTCTCCGTTTCCCCCCTTTAAAAGTTTTTTGTGTTTTCCCCGTGTAGTGTCGGCGAAAGGGTTCATTTTGGGTTGGGTTTCCCCCCGCGGAGGTCTCTCCCCCCGGGGACGCAACCCCTTTACTGGATCATAGCCGGTTGTCCCTTGTGCCATCGGGTTGTTTCCTACAATTTTTTACCGAGGAAGATTCGGGGATGTTTCCCTTTCGGAAAAAGCCCGGTGGGTAAGGCCGGGATTTTGACCCATTGCCGTCCTTCCGTTTTTTTCTTTTTTTCCGAGGCCGAAAAACCGTCAGTTGGCGGCCCCCTTTTGAAGGAACGGTTCCCAAAGGAATATGTTTGTTCAGTATTACCTGGCTGTTCTTCTGAGTAGTCACAAGCGGGAGCTGTGGACCATTTTTTTTTGTGATTGTTTGCAGCATTCCATTGTTGAAATCGGTCCTGGGGGAGAGCACCATCTCCCCTGAAATGGCCCATGGCTGGTTCTGGTCTTTCATATCCCTGGGGCCTGCCCTTCGTGATTCATTCTTTCCTTTAACAGTCGCTTTGGTTAAGCGCACACCCCAGGAGGGTTGGTCTGGGGAGGGGGTTTTTGAGTGGGGGTTGGATGCGGTTCAGTTTTTTTTTTTTCCCCCCCGGACCCCCATTTCCAAAGCACGTGTCTCCCGGTCTGGGCATCGGGACCCGCGAACCCTTTTTTTTCACTTTGGGGTCTGAAAACAAGTTACCCCTTCCTCCGTTTCAGCTCCTAATCATTTGAACATCCAGTTTCCGATAATCAAGAAATGTGGGTTTCCTCCCCACCACGGAAAGGAATGGCGCGGATGAGTGTGCCGGTGCAAGTTTTCTCCCATTTTACTTATGTTTTCTACAGGTGCGGCCGGGCTTCTCTTGACACAGAGGGGGCTTTTTGGTGGATGGAAGCACGATCTTCTTGTCCCTTGCTAACAGGCGCACTTCCTTTTCTAGCTTTTTCTTTTGTTGTCTGCAGAGTTTGAGGTAAGCTTTTCCCCAATTGTATTGTCGATTTATCCAGTTCCGGTTTTTCCTGGGGAACACCCAAAGGTTCCCTTTGTTTTGTTCGGGCCTGACCCACCCAGTGAAGTTTTACGACGTTTGCCCCTAATGGTTTGGTTCACCTTTCCTTTTTCCAGTTGATGTCTTGGCTTACCGTGCTCAACATTTTGAAACTTTGGGTGGCGTTTTGACCCGGTCCAGGAGACGTCCGTCTGTTTCCCCCTATAACCTTTTTCTCTTTGGGTTTTTTTTTTTCTCCTTTTGTGACCAGGGAACCACAAAACGGAATCTCCCCTTTCCTTTTTTCGAGTTGCTTTGCAACGCTCCTGTCCGTGGCTTTATTTACTACTCCCGAGGGGTTGGTTGGTCGTAGTTTTTATACCTTGGAGTGTTGGGGCCATTCCGCGGCTACGTTGATACTTCCCTGGATTTTTGGTGTCCCCGCGACCGTTTGTCTTGGATGTTATAAGTTTTTTTTGTTGTGCTGGCCCGGCCCCACAGATAACGCAAATTTTTCGGGGGGGTTTCCCACATCAGCGCCTTTAGTTTTTTTTTTAAAATTTTTTGTGGGCCCGAGTCCAACCCAGGTTGAATCTTTGTTTTTGAGGCATTTTCCACTTTCTTTGGAGTTGTTTTCCATACCCCCTTTTTCCCACTTTTTTACTGATTACCTGGACACACATCCAACGTTTTAATGTCCTTGTAGTTTCTTTCCTTTAGTTCCCGGAAAACCTTGAAAAAATAAGTGCTGGTGTATTAGGGCCGCGATTTGTTGCCCTGTTCGTTCAACCTCTGTCCAGGACTTTTCGATCGCAGGCCGATCCGCGGGCGTTTGAGCCTAGTTTGAGCCATCCGAGTTGGTGTTTGTTCTTCCACTAGCGAGGTTTGTTTCCTAGGCGGCGGGCCGTCTAGTTATTGTTTATGGTTTTTTATGCCTTCCGAGGTCTTCCTACTTTTCCCCTTTGAACCCTTGGTTTTCCTGTGGGCGTCCTGGCTTCCCGTCCTGGCTTGCGGGATGGGCGCGCCTTTTTCCCCTCCGCAGTTCTTTAGCCCTGCTTTTGCTTGCTTAGAATTTTCTGACGTGTCTGTTTCCACGTGGTAGTTCCTCTGCTCCATTTTTGACCCCTCAGGCTCGATTCTTGTTTGTAGGAGCAGGGTGACCCTGTCTCGGCACACCCTCCCTTCTGTGAGATTTTGTGCTAAGCTGCTGGAAGTCCTGCCGGGCGACCTTGTTCCTTGGACCACCCCGGGTGGGCGTCTGGTGTTGGTTCACTGTCATGGTGCTCGGCTTCGTATGATTTTTCTCTTGAGGACAAGGGTGTTGCAGGTTTGCTTGGCGCTTCTAGTGAAAGCCCAGGTCTTCCGTTTTTTCCGTGGTGTCGAGGGGCAGGGGCCCGGGATTTTTCGTTTTCTTCCTTGGTGTAAGATCAACCAAAGCCTTATCCTCGACCTCTGAGAATATAATCCTCATCTGCGCCTTATGTCCTGGAGTCTCTTACGGGGTTTGCCCTTTTTCTAAAGTTGGACCCCGGATTCCGGGCCCTCGGGGTGACACAAAAGTGTTGGGTTTGTCCCCGGTTTTTTTCCCATGTCCCCCAACCTCCCCAGGGGTGTTTTTTTTTTTGGTTTTTCTCGGACCTGGATCTTTTTTTCTTGCCCCATATCTGTGTGATATAATGTACCCTCACGGCGCAATCCCCCTCTCCCTCCCCAAAGGACCTTTTTCCAAACCGGGTCTGAGTTTTCAACTAGTCCACCCCCCCAAGGGCCCAAATGGCTGGCCGTTCCACCACGACTTGACTATATCTCTTTTCCCCCTCGTTGTTTTTTTTGTTTTTTTTGGATTGTCTGGTGTGGAACGGCCGCCATTTGCCTTTTTTTTTTCGAATTTGAACCGGTTTGCAATTCAATTTTTTGAACAGAGGGTTAGTTGGCGCTGCTTGGGCACCCTCCGAGAAGTGAACCCGTGAAATCTCCCATTTCCTTTCAGAACCTCCAGCACCCGGGACTTTTCCCCCCTCTCTACAGTGACCCCCTTGGTTGTTCCTGTTTTTTCTCGTTTTCTTTTCCTGATGACATGGGCAAATCCTTGCAGTTCTCAGGCACACGGAGCCTTATTTATCCTTTTTTTTTTCTTTCTTTCTCTTGTGGGGCGAACCCCCAAAGTACGCCGAACAGATTTTTTTGCGCCCATAAAATGGAAAGGCGCATTTTGCATTCAACCGGCTCAAATAGGGCCGCAAATTCCTTTTCCTTTCTTCCCCGGGGCGGCCTCGTAAGACTACGCACAGGATCCCACAAGGCCGTTTTCCCCAAAATGTGTGGTCCAGAATGGTCCATGGCCCCGGTTTCGTAACTGGTCCGCTTTAGGTTTTTCCATCGCCCATTTCTCCATTCTTTTTGTCCTACTTCACTGCTCCGACGCCAAGATCATCTTCATTCTTCCCCCCGGACATCGCTGTGATGGTTCTACCAGGCTTTTTTCCCGGAACTCCACCTCCCCAACATCGCACGTTCCACGCTCAAATTTGTTTTGTTCTCGCCCCAGCCTAGCATCCGTGTCCGCAGGGAAGAACGCGTGTTTGCCCCTGGGTTTTACAAAACTTTTTTTCAAGATTTCATGACAGTTCAGCCCCGCACTCCTCCCTTTCCGCGCACGAGGAAACCGGCCTCTTATGGGAGCCCCGGTTTTATTGGCTAGGTGCTCTTTCCGCCGCGTATCCTGCTTTTTATTCTCGAAAGCCTGTTCTCTAGTTGACGTTTTTTTTCCCCCCCCAGGCAAATTTTCCGCGGCCACGATCACCCTTCTTGTAAATTTTCCCAGACTACCTCTTGCCCCCCTTTTGCCCAGTTACCGTCCTATGTTGTTCAGGAAATCAGGGTCCTGAATATGGTTTTCCTTCCACACCCCGGACAGGCCCAAGACTGTCCCTCCCCGATCCCATGGTTGCGTTTGGTTCGACATGGCCCTTGCGCAGCGTGTCTGGAGGGTCCCGCCTTGCCGGGGTGGACGGTTCTTCTTTTGGCCCTTGCCCCATGCCCCCACATTTCCCCCCCACCCTTGCAGACAAAAAAACCACCTTTTCCCCCCCCCCCGGCACCGGTCCGTTCGCCACCCGGTCCTTTGTAATGAACGTGCTTCTGCGCTTTTCACACGAACCTTTTAGCTCACACGCCCAGAACATAGTCGATCTCACTCACGGCCCAATGTGTACCCAAGTAGCGTGGACTTTCCTGCCGGCGGCCCTTGCTTTGTCCCCCAGGTCTTTCACCTAACCTTATCCCCGCCCTACACTCTTTATGTCTGTTTTAAACCTTAAGTTTCCGTCCCGGTGTCCCCCGTGCCAACCACTGCTCCCCAATGTTTGGCCCCCCGGAGGCGTGCCTTCCTCCCTGAAAGTCCCAAGGTGCTTGTCTTGTTGTTCCACGGTTTCCCTTTTTGAGGGGGCCACGGTGGGGTTTTTGGGCTGCACCCAGTCTCACCTGTTGCCCTTGGAGTCAAACACCGTTTGCTCTTTGAACCATGGTACCCAACTGGATTTCTTCTCCCCATTATTCCCATCCCCCCCCCCCCGTTTGTTTCTTTCGCTTTCCTTTCCCTTTCCTCCTGCAAGATCGTTCTTTCCCCCCCCCTTAACCCGGGCCCGTTTTCGGCGAAAAAGCCATGGATGATTCGCCCTTTGTCCAATTTTTGGGGCGCAACATTCCCATCCCCACGACGCCGGGCCCTCCGTCCCTCCTGGCGGTTGGGTGATTCCCTCCCATTTTCTGATGATCTGTCCTTTCTCTCCTGGGGTTTCCTTTTAGAGACCCCAAAGTGACTTTTCCTTCCATCCACGTGCGCTTTCAACCGAGGTTTTTTGGCCGTCCCCCTTCTTCCGTTCCTGGTTGGATTGTCGCCTTTCCCCCCCAAAACTGTTGTTCCCCCTGCTATCCACAGCTTTTTGAGTGCTTCCCCCCCCCCCGCTCCCTTAATACGGTACCAGGTCTTTTTTTTGTTTCTCATGCCCCCCCCCTTTCAGCCTGCTGGTCTTAGGTTTGCCCGTCTTCCCCCGTGTTTCCTTTCCCTTTCAACCTTTTGAAGGGCTCCATCCCCCCCTTGGCCAGCGTCCCCCCTGCTGGCCTTTTCCCTCCGTCATTGCCCGGGGCTGATTTTTCTATTTTATTTTCTTCTGCACCTTGAAGCCCTTTGCCCCTGGCCAAATTTTTTGTCGGCCGCTTCTGAAACCGCCCCCCCCCCCCCCCCCCCCCCCCCCCCCCCCCCCCCCCCCCCCCCCCCCCCCCCTCCCCCCCCACCCCCCCCCCCACCCCCCCCCCCCCCCCCCCCCCCCCCCCCCCCCCCCCCCCCCCCCCCCCCCCCCCCCCCCCCCCCCCCCCCCCCCCCCCCCCCCCCCCCCCCCCCCCCCCCCCCCCCCCCCCCCCCCCCCCCCCCCCCCCCCCCCCCCCCCTAGTCCTAACTCCCACGTTCCCCCCCCTCTGTCCCAACCACACGGGTCTTCGCGTCCGGAGCAGCTAGTGGCCCTTTGTCAGTTTCCCCTTTTCAACCCTTCCCCCCGCTAGATCTAGGGGAGCCTTCCTTCCCATCCCTTGTTTTCTGAGTGTGAACCCCTCCCTCCAAGTTCCACCGGGTTCTGCTTCTGCCAGCCACCAGTTTCGCACCCTTCACCCCTGACTTACCAACCTTCTCCATCTTCCTTTCCCGAACCTTCTTAACGGGTACCCTTACCGGCTGTATTCCCCGTCCGGAGGACTCCCTGATATTCCCACACTCTTCCACAAGGCCTCTCGGGCACTTGGGTTTTTCCGAATCCCGGCCAGGTTCCCTCCTCTTCCCCTTTTTCTGAACCGTTAGCCTTAATGAAAGTCCCCTCAAGGAGAGTTTTTCCAACCCCGAAAACTCGTTGTCGGACAATATTCGCATTGACACAAGGGTGACCTGACAAAGGCTACCCTTTCCATCGTCGAGGGGTTTTGGGGCGCCCTCGAAAAGCCCTCGCCCTTGCCCTTTTCCCCCCCCCTTTAACCTTTCCTCTCCTAGGACCCCACAGGACATGTTCCGTTCCCACCTTTTTTTTTTTCACCCCTCTTTTCAAGAAGCCCCTTTTGGTTGAGCCAGTTTGCGCTCTTTTTATGTCCACCAACCCCCGATTTTTTCAAGTGTCGAGGCGATGGACCCATCCACCCCCCCCCTGTCCCTTCCCCAACCCCGATTTTTTCAATGAACATCGCCAGGATTGCCACGTCCATTTTAAGTTCTCCCCCCCCCAAACCTCATGCCCCCCCTGCGCGTGCTAGGCTAAACCCCGGTACCGTAGTCTCGTGAACCGTCCTTTGGTTCCTCCTTTTTCAACGATACCCCTTGGCACGCTTCCCCTCCTCCCTGGCGATGCTTTTGAAAGACTGATTGGAAACTCCCACTCTCCTTCCCCCCCCCTCTTCCCGCCCCCCAGTTTCAAGAGTCTTTTCTGCCACACCCTTCTCCTTCGGCACACCTTCCCTTTTGGTTTTTTTGAAAACTAGTGGTCTTCCATTCTCATCAAAATTTCGTGTTTCTTCCACTCCCCTGCATGGAAGTTCACCTTTCAGGAGTGTTTTTCTCCCCCCTACCACCCCAACTGCCGGGTTTTGAGGCAAGATTTGTAGTGCCCAAGCCCCTTAATCAGTTTTTTCCCCTCAACACAGCGCCCCCTTTTTTCCCTGATTTCCGTCCTTGCGAATGAGTTTTGTCCACGAAAACACCCTTCCCCTTCTTCGAACGCCCCCTTTTCCTACGTAGGTCCCGGTTAAACTATCCCTCAAGGCTCGCATCTTACAAAAAGACTTTCTTTTTTTCTTTTTTTTGGAACAAGAGCTCCAACCCTGAACCCACGTTTCTATGGGTAGAAATTCTATACCTTTTTCATAAATAATGTTTTTTTTTTGTGAGAAGGCTTTGTTCGCTCCTCTTATTTAGGGGTTTCTGGGGGGAAAGCCATTTCCCGGGGTGGGTTTTTCTCTGATCTTTTCCTTGGTTATTGGGTCAAGACTCTTTCCCTAATCTTTTCGTGATTCGGAAGGAGTAGAGTATTTCCGGGTGTTCTTTGGGGAGTTCAACACTCCCATTAGACATCTTCCCCTCTTTTGAAGGGGAGTTTTTCCCGTTTTTTTCCCCCAGGTTTCCCCCCATGGTTCTTCGCTTTTGCCTTTTTCCCACCGTGAGGAAGACCCATATTTGGTGTAGGTTTTTTTTTTGGAGTCCATCTCTGGTGACTTTTCGTGTTGCCCTCCGCTTGGGCTTAGAACAGTGGCTTGTTTTTGCGTTTACAAGCTTGTTTTTGATGACGTCGCCCCCCCTGTTTTTTCCCATTTGTTATCGGGGTCTATTCATGTTCCGGGTGTGGTCTGTAAACCCTTATTTCCCTTGAGGCCACCGATTAGCTTAGTAGTGGGTATTTTTTTTAACCGGATTTTGTCTGAGATGTTTACACATCTTGTCTTTTTTCCCATCTGACCCCCTTTTTTAATAGCCCAATGGTCTCTTTCCACATTTAGACAGGAAGTTACGTGAGGTTCCGACGGTTCATCTTTTTTGCCCCTTCTATCCTTTAGTGGTTGTGGTGTTTGTGTTTTGGGGGGTTGGGGTGGAAGTCTGACTGATTGTTGATTCTTTTGGTCCGGTTGCGCACCCCTTTTGGATGATTTTCCTCTATGTTTGTGTTTGACGGTCTTGGGTTTTGGAGTACGACTTGACCTCTGCTTTCCACCCCCTCTCTTTTGGGCTTGATGCATTGCTCAGCTTGCTGCCTCCTATCTGCTTTTCTCTGTGTTGTTTGTAAATGTTTTTGTTCCACTTCCGGGACTTTTTTTTGTACCTTTTTTTTGTTTTTTTTCAATGTAGGTTCGTTTCATGGTTCCCAGTCATCTTTAGCTGTTCGTTTTCCTCTTTTTTCTGGCCCGTTCCTCCCTCGCACTGCCTTGAGAATTTTGTTTATTTTGGTCAATGGAACTCATGATCCTTTGGATCCCGATTCCCTTTTTAACCCTTACCCCCGTCCTGAGGAATCTTGTCCGTTGCTCATTTTGTCCTTTTACCCTCGTTACCGCCGGTTTTTATTGAAGTATTCCTCGCCCCACGTTGTTCTGGCGTTTTCTTTAACCCGTAGGTTTCTTCACTTGCTTCCGTGCCGGCCGAAAAGCCGGTCCGTCCCCCACTGTCTTTTGGTTTGGGGGGGGGGTTCCCACGGCCGGGCAGGCCCGAAAGAGCCTCTGTTTAGTATTGTGGTTTGGTCTGCCCTTTCGTTAACTGGGTTTGGCGTCACTGAGCTCTAACTGTTTGGGAATTTCTTTTTGGTTCCCCATAGGGTATCGTCTTGTCATTTTTCAGAAAAGCAGCCCCCCCTAGTCATCAGCGTCCGTTGGGGCCTGGTTTTTTGGTTTTTTGACCTTTGTTTGTTTTTTTTTATTGGTTTGCACGACAACTTTTCCCCCTGACGTAGTCTTTGGGCTTTGGGCTGAAGGCGTTTGTGGTTTTAAGTCCTTCTTGGTTTTGATTTTTCCCGGTTTTCTTAGCGTTTTGACCAAACCGCGTGGCCGTTTCCACGGTTCGGTGTACTCATATTAACTTGTGAGCACCACTAGTTTTACCCGGCATGTTTTCTCTCCCCCCCTCTCCTTCCACGGTTTGTTTGGCCGCTCCTTTTTTTTCAGTTTAGCCGGCAGGTTTCCCATCGCCCGGCGGTTTCCCGCTAGCCAACTTTTTTTTCCTTGCCCGTCCCATTTTGGCAGGATTTTTGTGGGGCCAGAGCATGGGACGCCTGCCCCTTTTGACCCGGAGTGTTTTAACACCCAGCTGTGTTTAAAGTTTGCACCTTTTTTTTTTTTTGTGACTCAGGTTCCTTTTTTTTGTTTCCTTTTGAACTACCCCTTTGCACGCCCGCCGTTTGTTTCACTTTGCTTTTTGAGCGGCAACGTTTCCCTTGTTGGATTCCCAGTTTTCCTCTTTCAAGAGTCTTTTTTCAAGGACTCCCTGCATATCACCAAGAAAGGTATTGCCGCACCCCCCTGCAGGATTTTGCTGCTGTCGTCCAATGTAGGGTGGCTGTTTGCGACTTTGCGCTTTTTTACGGTGCCTTCTAAGAAACTGACCTCCCTCCTTGCATTGGGCTTTCGCGCCTCTTTTTTTGGTTTTTTTCCTTTCGACTCTGGGCATTGGAGAAATGCCCAGGCGGTTCAGGAATTGACTTGACCGTTCTAAGCTGGTCTTTTAGTGTTATTTTGAGGTTTTTTGTTATAACCGATTCCCCCCCCACGGGTAGGGTCCTTTCCTGTGGTCTTCCGCCTTTTTTTTTACGGAAACGGTTACATTGTGTTTTGCAGTCCCTTGTCCCCCAAAGGTTTGTCTCAAATTTGGAACCCCCGTTTTTTCCTCCCCCTGACACCCCGTGAATTCAATCTGAGGCTCCCTCCTCCCTCTTCTCCCTTTAAACTGGTTTTTACTGGGACGTTTTTTAACTTCTCCCCGTCCCTTTTTGTCCCCAACCGAAGGGTGTGGTGTTTTTTCTGCACTTTGTTTGTTGACAATTGGTCCCAAACACCTTTCCTCCCAGTAAGCCCTTGCCTGTGATCCCTCTCCTTGCATTTTCTTTTAAAGTTGTTTCTCCCGACGTTTTTTTTTTTCTGGGGTTTGATAAAATTGTGTTTTCCTTTCCGCTCGCGTGACTTTTTCCCTGTCCCGGTTACGCCTCAAGGTTTTTTTTCTTTCTTTCTTTCCCAGGTGTTTTTTTTTCTGGGGACCACTTTTTTTTCCCCCAGAATCAAACGACCCAGGGCTTCCGTGACGCCATTCCTCGATGTTCATGGACCCCCCCCCCCCCCTTTTGGGTTTCCTCTCCACCCCGGTGAGGAGGTTTTTTGTGAGCCTTTCTTTTCCGGCTTTTTTTTGGCTTCCGCCATCTCGTCCCGTATTACTTGCCATACCCCCTTTTACCTTTTCCCTGTTCCTTATGGGGTCTCGGAACCCAATTTGGCCTCCTATGTGTAAGCAAGGTGCGGCGATTGGTCCGTGTTTTTCCTCCG
>Ga0179593_1626484_pt1 | contig 28362 bp, 39 predicted proteins | sample CZODoug2_1_08_16_FD_185931 | JGI IMG/M metagenome (GOLD analysis project Ga0179593, IMG submission 185931) | Vadose zone soil fungal communities from Angelo Coast Range Reserve, California, USA - CZODoug2_1_08_16fungal (PacBio error correction) | ecosystem: Environmental > Terrestrial > Soil >... | reverse complement strand
TCGAACCGCAGGACTCCCCTTTCCCTCAGAGGGCCATAAGGTCAAATATCCTGAACGGCCTTCGTTCCGTCGTCCCCTTCTTCACGTTCTTCCTAATTAATTATTTCGCGCACCCCTCCAGTGTTTGATTTAGTCGCACGCCGTCTTGACCTATCCCCTCCCCCCCAATAGGCTTCTATATAGGTGGCCGCGACCTTGTTTCCCCATCAGCTACGTTTCCCTCCGTCTGACACGTTTTCGCCGGCGCCCTTTTACGTCCTGGTCCCAACACTCTCAATTTTTGAAGACGTTTCCACTTTGTTTTGTCCTCTGGGCAGATCTCGCTACCGAGCTCATTTCTGGACGCCGGGCGTTCTAGCTTTTCTGCCAAGGCTTCTCCTCTCCTCCTCCCTTTGGAGTGTACTTCTGTTATCGGTGTTTCCATTTACACTCCCCCACCGTCCAACTACGTCTTGTACTAGTCCCCCTTTCCACAGTGCTGCGGTCTTTGCTCTAACCCTAGCCTCATGGAAACTGCCTCCGCTCCCTTCTTTTTCTCCTCTTGCTTTACCCCTCCTCGGAGAACTCTTCGCATTTCCCCTTTCCTAACAGATCTCTTTTATGCCCCCGCTCCCCAAAGCAAACTCGCTCGCCCTTTTTAGTGATAGAAGAAACTTTCTCTTCTCTCTTCCACTCCCATCGCTGCATGGACCCTCCCCCGAACCCCTAGTCGCTTTCCGATCACTCAGTCATGGTGGGCTCCGTTTTTTCAAGAGATTTTGGCAATAGTACTCGCCTTTGCCCCCCCTTTTTTAGCTGGATTATTAGGTCCCCTGACTCCGGTTCGGTGGTCCTAAAGTTTTCTACTTTGTACCAGCCCTTTCTTTGGCGCCTGCGCCTCGGCATTTTCTTGCGATTGCCTTTAGCGTGCCCCCTGAATTTCTGCGATTTTCGCGTCACCCCATCACTCCCTCTTTTTTTTTTCCCATTCCAAACAGATCGTTGTCTGAGGGCCTTATCGTCTCCACATAGACCTCATTGATTTCTCCTTCCTTTCCGAGTAGGCAGCTTCGATCGGGACAGCGGCCCTTTGGTGAAGTGTTACGGCCCCCCCAGGCATCCCTCCACACTTTTTCTCCGCATCCCCCTGATTTGCTTGGCGAAAGTACGTCGGACGTCGTCTGTAGCGGCGCGACGATGTTTAGAAATTTTCTCGCCCTCTCTCCCCAACTTTTTTTTCCCGGGTCCTTGTCCATGAATGCGCCTCTCTCCGGTTAGTTGCGTCGATAAATACTTTTTGACCTCTTACTGATCCCATGGCAGCTGTCGATTCCTTAACCCCCCTTTTTTTTTCAGCAAAATTGGCCGCGTACTCTCTTTTGAACCAGCGGCCGCTGACCCTCTCTCCTTCCATAATCATCGTTGTGTTGTTGATTTTAGATCTATGGGGAGCGGCTTCTCAAACACCCCCCCATTCTTTTTTGCCTTTTAGGCCAGGCCCAGATCTTTTCCTCTGACCTGCCATTTTACAGATTGTTTATTTTTTAGCTACCGACATATAAATACCTTCGATGACGCGGCGCCCATTCATTGACCAAAGGACTCCTACGTTTTTTTTTCATTGGATCCCTTTTTTTGAGATCATTAGGCCCTCGTACTCGCCCCCCACCGACTCCCACGGTTTTTTTTTCCGTAAAGCCCACTCCGATCATGACCTCCTGGACTTTTTTTTAAGTGTTCATTCGCCCGCTGGTATCCGTTAACCACTGCCAACACATCCTTCCTGTATTTTTTTTTCAGTCATAGTGAGGAATCCCGCTGAGATTATATTCTTGATCCCGACCTCTTACCCAGCCCTCACCCTTCCCTCTGTAGGTCGGTTGCTGTGTCTCCCGTCATCGCCATGATTGAGCGCATTTCTTGTTCACTTTCTTCCAATCGAAAATCAAAATTTAGGCACCTGCGCCTTTTTTCCTTTTTTGACAGTTGACACGAGTTCCTAACTCGTTGTCTGGAGGCCTCCAGCTGTTTGTCGCTTTTCTATCCGTTTCCCTTAAGGCTCCGTCGTTTTTGGTTCCTTGGGGACCCTGGAGAGCCCATACCCCCCCCCCCCCTAGCCCTCTTTAATGCTACTGGCGCCGCTCCCCCCCAAATTGTGTATGCCTTTGGCGATTTCCCCGGTATTGCCGGTTTTCCCGGAAGACCCTTCCGTCAGTCCTTGCTTGTTCGGCTCCTCCCATCTCAACGGCCTTGACTTCTGCGTTGGTTCGAGTGCTCGGTGAGCGGAAAGGTTTCGAACTCGTTCCCCTTTTGGGGCTTTTTTCCCGTTGACGAACTGGCGCGGAGGCTTTCCTTCGGGTTTCTGCACGCCTTCTTTGAAATTTTGACGACTAATTGTAGGTTGTTTTAATTTATTTGGCCATGTCACCCCCTACAGAGTCCGCGCCCCTTTCCTTTTCGGGACATCACCGGCTCTGCCCCTTCCTTGTGTCCGGCCCCGAAATGTATTACGTCGTTGTCAAAAACGGCCAGACGATCCCCACCTTGTTTTTTTCAGAGTTTTCATGGGGGGGACAAGACCTTTTCCCCCTTTGCACTTCGGGGCGGCTTACTGGGAACTTTCTCCGCCAAAATAATTTCTATGTGCTTTTCCTTCCTCGGCCACCTATAGTTCCCTTTTTAATTGTCCCCCGTATGACGGCGTGAGACTTCAGTTTCTCCCTTTTTTTTCGGCGCCCCCCCCTTTGTTCTTTACTTCTGACTCTGTGACCGAAAGTTCCACTGAAGCGTGTGGTTCCTGCCCCCCCCCAGAACTTCTTTCGGCATTCGTCCTTTCCTTGAATCTTTTCTGCTTTTGAAAGTCTTGCGATTTTAACTAGGATGCCGGGACCTGCCAAAGTCTGGACGTCGGCCATTTGCTCCCAATTCCCCCTTCCATTCAGCGAAGCTGTAGGTGGCCATACGTGAAAATCTCCCCTTCCTCGTTTCTCAACGTTGATCTTTCTGACCCCGATTTACCGTTTTTCTGTGCCGCCTCCTGAAGTTTTACCCGGAAGAGGGCAATGGGTTCATTTCCCCAACCTCCCCGCGACCTGAAATTGTTTGAGATTTCACTCCCCTCCTCCTTCTCCCGAATCTTTCCGTCGCCTCCCCTTGAGTTTGGGCTTTTCCGTCATTTGAATCAAGTGACGATACTCCCCGACCGGACCGTCATATGGACGGCTTCAGCAGCCACTTTTTGGTCTCTTTTGTGTTTCTTTCCAGTGTCCCCTTCCGAAAAAGCAAGGTCTTCCTTTCCTTCTTCGCTTGCCGTCCCTGTGTCACCCCCCGTCCTACGCCCAGATTCTTTCAATTCGGCAAATTAAGCTTTTTGGTTCTTGTGCAAATCCATTTCAGGTGAAGGAAGCGGTAGTTAGGACCTTTTCTATCAGTTTGACATGACCCCCATTGTCCGCACACATACTATCCGTCGCCGAAGATTTTCTTATTTTCATCTAAGGAGAAGTGTCGCGGGACTTGGAGCAGGTGTCCTCTTTTTTTTTCCCCCCTTTCCTGAATGGGATAATCGAAGGACACCTTTACCCCTCCCTTTGTTTGGTTGAGAGCGATTTATATTTGTCCCCCCTTCGAGGGGGCCTGTTCCTTAGGAGAGAAGGTTTTTCCTTGACTCCCCTCGGGTGACAGGTTCAATTCCTTTTCTTCTCTTCGCGCCGAGGACGTCTTTCCTGCCCCCCCCTTTTTTCCTGTAAAAGGATTGATGCGATGAAGTCTCTCCCCTTCTTGCCCCCCCCGACACTGCCACTTCGGAACGTTTTTTCTCCTTTCTTTTTCCCCCAAACTCGCGTTGGCTATTCTTTCCTGGAATCTGTTCTCACACCGCATTTCCCTGCTGTTCCTAAATTTGCCCATCGTCCTATCTTCTGTTCGTTCCCCCTTTCCTTTTTGCTGCTGCCGCCTTTCCTATGCACTTGGAGCTTTTCTCGGTCGTGAGAAGAGGTTTTTGTTCTTGATGCAAGCGATTCCGGTGACCAATAGCCTGTAGGTCCCATTCAGGATTCGTTCCTCCTGCTTTCTTTTTCACCATCTTCAACTTCCCTCTTGTCAGTTTCTGAAGCCCCTTGTTTTTTTCGTTCCCAACTGGCCTCGTCCGCTAAGCCCGAGGGTCACGCTCGGTGCCTTTCCAATTTCCTTCACTGTTGTAGAAACGGATGTGACTTCCTTGTTTTTTTTTTCCCCCCCTACACTTCTCTGTTTTAGGTATTCTTTCTTTGTGCAAAAAAATGTAACCCCCGCCCCCTCTCCCTTTGGCTTCTCTGATGAGCTCGCGGTTAAAATTACATATTTTTCCGGCATCTTTTCCCCCCACATTTCCCGGAGGTTCACAGGTAAGAGTTTTTCAACTCTCCTCCAGGGTACGTAGTCATGCCTTTTCGTTAACCCGCATGTTACTAAGCCATTTTCAGCGCACTTCACCCCCCCGCTCTGTTCTGACCTTCTTCTACTTCCCACTACTCCGTTCAGATCTCTGTATCCTATAGGTGCTTTACCCGGGTCTCCTCCCCCCTCTTTTTTTTTTGCGCCCTTGGACCTTTCTCCCCCCAGTGCGACGTGAAACCACTGCGTTTCCCCCAAAAATTACACAACACTTTCAAGCTGGGAAGACGGCCTCTGATCTGACGATCTGTTCGCCTTCTTCCTGTCCCCTTCTGTCCCTCTCCCTGTCCGTTCTCAGGATGACCTCCTCCAGGGTGTGCCTACCTTTTTTTCTTTTTTTTTTCGGATCTTTTCGGGGCTCCCTTCCAGTCCATTCTTCACCTCATCACTACTTCCCCGGCCGCTTTCGTAGTCTCCTCACTCGTTCACGCCCTTTCAGCCAAGTTGCCCTGATTTCCATCCGGGACGAGTTCGACCCCCTTCCCCCATTTCGTCTTCCGCTCTACCCAAAGACCCCCAAGCTTTCCTTTGTAGTTCCATGATTTTCTCCCTTCCTTTTGCCTCAGGGTTCCTTCGCCACCCATCTTATGTTTCCTTTTTTTCGCTAAACCCCAAATATTTTTCTATTTCCTGCTTCCTTCCCTATGTTGGTTGTTTGCGTCCCATTCTTCCCAATCTCTGTAACGCGGCCTGCCCGGTACTTCTCATTGCGGAGGGTCCACACCTTCCAAATCTGAGCTGTCGTCCCCGCACTCTTTTGTCCACACTGTGCCTTTCTTGCGCTGCGCAACTCGGTTGCCCCACATCTGCGTTTTTTTTAATGCTTAGCGTGTCCCCCCTTATGCTTCCATCTGTGATGTTCGCAGGTCTGACCCCTCACCTAAAGCTTCAGTACACCCAACATAGTTTTTCATTAGGAGAGATTTAAAGACCCGAACGATAATCTAAGCGGGAATCCCCTTTTTGGTATTCCCAGATAGCATACCAGTCTTCCCCTTCCTTTCCCTTGTTATTTTTCCTTTTTCCGGTCCTACCAAGGAAGAAGGCAGATTACCCATGCCGTTGTCCTGAGCGGATGGCGCAAAGTACCGCCTCGAGCTTTTGAGTTCTTTTTTTTTTTTTTTTCAGTAATTTAGAATACGTTGTCTCTCCACTTTGTAGCTCCCCCCCCCCTTCCTCCGAAACAACTTTTTTTCGGAGTCCTTTTCATTCGCGCGTAAGAATGTGTTAGGTCCAAATAGATGAAAGTCCCTTCTGCTCTTACTTAATTGCGGATGTACCCCCCCGACGAAAAATTTCTCAAGAACCATTCCTTGTTTTTAGAAAAAGCTTTTGCAGTTATACCGTATACTATCTCTTTCCACTCTTTTCCTTTTTTTTCTTTCGATGTTCACGATGAGAACCTCTTTCCTCCTGGATTTCCGGAGCATGTGAGGAGTTTGCTTTCCGGGTTATGAACGGACCACATGCCCGACCTCTTTCTGGTTCGAACTACCTTCCCGTAAAAGTCTTTTCGCTCGCCCTTCCCTGACTCCGAAAGTTGTTTCGTGTTCTGGCTTCCCCCTTTGTCTCCCACGGATGAACTAGCTTTCGCTCAGACAACTCGGTCTTCCCTGACGTCCTCTCTGTTTCGAATGCAGATGGGTTCATTCGGCTTTTTCTTTTTTAACGGCCCAAATACCCCAGTTGTCCGAGTCTTCCCTCTTTTTAAGCCGCCTCGTTGCGCAGTTTTTTTTTATCCCTTCTTGATTCTTCTTTACCCTCTACAGGGTTTGATTTTGAGCCTTCTTAGATATGTTCCTTACGCTCTTGTTTGATTGTTTTTATACTCCCCCCTTCATCCTCTTCAGCTATTGCGGTTCACGCTTTAATTTGCCAACTCCTCCCCAAATTAGTTGCCCGCTTTTCTTTGACACCGAAAGGCAATTTCCCTCTCCGACCTGGTTCCTTGAGGGACGCCCCTGCAGTTTTGTCTCCCCCATCACGCAATGACTAACCCGTCAGGACAGTGTTCTCTGCCTCTCGGTGGCCCTTTCTTTTCCCCCCCCAACCTCGTATTGATTCTTGAACAATGCCTCACCTTTTGGTGGACCGGGTTAGTTTTGCAGTTGTCCTTGTCCCGGATCGTGTCTCCGACATGTTCGGCGTTCCCGAGCGAACGCCCCCATATGGTTCTCCGAGTTTTTTTTTTTGCTCGGCCGAAAAGAGTTCTAGGTTTTTCGGTTTTTTACTAACGGCGTTTCCCGCGGTTTCCACTCCCTTCTCTCCATGAACTTCATTTAGGCTTTTTGTTATTTCTTTCAGACTTGGAACTGGACGAGTAAAAAAATTTCTTTGATTTTTTTTCCCGACTTCTGGAGATGGTGGACTCCCCCTTCCCATTCCTCTTTTCGCTCTTTAGTTACCCTTCCCACCCCCCCCCCCCCCACCCCACCCCCCCACATTTTCTCCTTCCCCCTTCGCGTTTTCACGGTTTTTTAGAAATTCTTACCCAGCGTCCCCTCCTGCTGTTCACCAAGGCGGGCGATCCCCATCTGTCTAACTTGTGGAAAAGGACTTGTTCTGTGAAAGTTTCGGCACGTGAAGAAATGGTTTTTTAACTTTCCCCCTAAACGCTCGATGGATTCCTACATTAGGTTCTCGTTGCACCCTCTAGTAGCCTATTTTTCTTGCCTCTATATTGGATTCCCAGGAAGCGTTCCAGAACAGCTGCGCGCGGTGGAATTTTGCCTTCTCTCCTAGGTGAGGAGACTTTATGACCCTACCCCCAAGGTGTTTGACGGTTGCTGCCCGGCGTTTCCCCCCTGAACGCTTCCTTTTGCTTTTCCAATTCTTTGTTGAAGAGTTCCCTAGCTTTTTTCCTCACTGTTTTTTGACCAAGATGGTCCTCCGCCTTGCCGGTTGTCCCCTCTGTTGTGTATCGCACAAGACAATCACCAAGTTTCCTGCTATTCGGTTGGGAAGAAACTCCACCAACGCCCCCCCGCCCCTTCATCCGGTTCTCCCGTTTGAAAAGTTGAGGTTTTCGTGACCTCGGGGGTTCGCGAAGTTTACACGGAAGATGGGAATTTTGATTGTTCCAAAACACGGCCTGTTGTTTCTACTTCCCCCCTCCCTTGATGCCATTTTCCACGACTCTCCGCTCCGGGATTTTTGAAGTTCTACAGATTGTCTCCCCGGAATTGCATCAAGTGTCCATCCTTTTTTTTGACGCAGTCTGGATACCGTTAAATGGCCGGGTTCAGCGCCCCCGTTCATTCCCCCCGACCCTTTTAACGAGTTTTCGGTGCAAGCACTTAAATCACTGAATTTCCTGCTTTTTTTTCCCCTCTTTTTTTAGGCCCAGGGACCCCGACTACGCCCCGTTCTTTGTTCCTCCTCAGGTCCCTTCCCCGAAGTGTGGGGTGTTCCCTTTTGCGACGCTGATTAAGCCCCGTGGGAGAAGTATAGACCCCCATTTTTGAAGCGCAAAACAGGACTATCCGCCTGCCTCCTTTCGTTCTTCCCCCCCCTCATTGAGACTTTTCTCTTCCTTGGAGGGTCCCCGCCCCCCTCGTGCCCCAGGGCTACTCCGGACAATCTCTTGTTACCTCCCGTTTTTGAGCTTGATATATGGTTACGGTTTCCCCATGCCGCGCTGCGAAGGCGGCCTCCCCCGTCCTTTTCCTTTGTTGTTCAATCAGATCTGCCTCACCTTCTTTTTTCGGCCCACCCTTTTTTTCAGTTTTTCAAATGATTGACGCTCCTTTCGTCTACCGTCATGATTTGCCCTTTTTACCCTCCAACTTTTTTATGTCCGTGAAATCGCGCTGGGCGTAGTTTTGTCTTTTTTAGCATATCCTCCTTTTTGAATTCTTTTTTGTCTTACCCGTACCCGTCTCTCTCTTTTCGTGACCCCCGTGGTCTTTGCAAGCTCCCTCTGGCGTCCGCCGGTAGGAGTAAGCTTTGTTTTTATTAACCATTAAGGTGAAACTCTTCGTTCCCCACATCCTAGCCGTCCGTTTTTTTGGTGACCTCTTCTGATCATAAAACCCCAAATTCAGGTCGCCTTTTTTTTTGACCCCTTTTTTTTTGCCGGTCCTTCCCTTCTCAGATCCTCTGTGTCCCGCCTCTTGTACTCCTCTCCCCTTTTGACCCTTTGATCACCGGATCTCGGCGTTCCCTGACTTTCGCTGTAGTGTTACTTTTTGTTTTTTTTCTTCCTTGTCCAAAATGTCCCTCACCCTCGCCCGATACTTTTCCTTCAACGTTTTCGCTATTTTTTTTTTACGCCGCCGGAACCTGCATGAAATCTTCAAAATCGCCCTTTTACTGTGCCCCTCAGAGTGTTGTTGTCCACCCTCCCCTCCCCCGGCTCCCTTTTCTTACTTTCTTTTTTCTCCAAGTTCTCCCCAGCCTCCGGTACTATACCTTTACCTTCCAACCGCGTTTGAACTTAGTCGAACGCCGTCCATCCCCATAGATTAGCCCCCTTTTTTTAAAACCATCATTTTGCGTTTCCATCCCCCAAGTTCCTTTCCCCTCTCAAACGTCCTTTTCCCCGCAGTTAATGTCCCCAAACTGCGCAGTCGACGTTTCCCCGCTTTGCTGTTTTGGACACCTCTCTGGTAAGAATCCCCCGCTCGGTTTCGCTAGCTTCCTCCCCCTTTTTTTCTTTCGTCGAGCGCAACGCGCGTTGGATTTTTTTCATATTATCGGGGTTCATCCTTTTTTTTCCCACATCAAATAAATTTGTTCTTTCCTTGCGGCTTCTGTTTTCTCGACCCCTTTCCCGTCTCGGGAAGCCCCCCCTGCGCAGTTCGGTCTAGCGATTCTGGTTTACCGCTTTTTTTCTTTGAAACTATTCCCTTCCTCACCGACTTTCTCCCTCCTTTTTCCCCCTCCACCCAAACTCGCTTCGCCTAGTTCTCCTTCGGTACTTCGAGTAGTATTCTCCGGTATGGCCACTGGGACACGGCCCTCCGCTTTGCGCCTTTTTCCCCACCAAATATTTCTCGCCCCTCCTTTTTCCCCTCATCATCCTCATGGGTTTTTGAGCCGGTATCTCTCCATCTTGGACGAGAAAAGCTCCATCCTGAATCTTGCGGTGGTCAGGCACACGCTCTTTGTTGCTCGTAATAAAAGGAAGTGCACTTTTCCCCCTTTTTCTTGTCTCCTTCGCACACCGCCGAAAGTTTATTTTTTTCTGAACTCCTGCATGAGGCTGGCCCCTCGCTTTCTTTCCAAACTCACCCTTAACCCTCCCTTCGTGTCCCCTTAGTCTTGTACGAGGTCTCACTATCCCTCCATACGCACCTTAATATCTTTTGGTCTTCCTCCCGATTTTTTTCTTTGGGTGGTCGACTGAATCTTTATCCCTTTCCGTCTTTGGCTGTGTCCGGCTGCCCCAACTCCGTTACTCACCCTCTGCTGTCACAGTCATCCAATCCTTTCATATGAGCAAGTACGCCGTTCCTGTATTTTTGCTGCGCTACCGTCTTTCCCTTTCTTTCCGGTTCTCGACCTCAAAACACTTCTAACCACTTGTAATTGTTTTTCCTCTGTCTTTCCGGGAGTCTTCACTAAGACACATTCTGTACCCATCTTTACACTTCCTTTTCCCCCTTCTGCGCCTCCCCACCATGGAGCGGGCAAGAATTCCCTGTTTGGGTGTTTTTATCTTTTTGTCGTTCCCAGTATCTCTCTGCGAGGTCCTTCCTTTTTTGCTTCTGAATGGGGCTCCACCCTGCGTGGTGCCCCCCACCACCCCAAACATTTCTTGATTCTTCCGGCCCACACGTCTGAGGCATGGTTTTCATTCTCCCCTACCTCTCAAATTCCACATGTTTCGTTTATAGTGAGACTTTTTATCCCTCCCGTAAACGAGGCAATTCAAGTGTACCCTTCCTTCTTTTTGGGAGGTGGCTAACAGCTGAGCGAGGCATTTCCTCTCGCTCTTACTGCTCCGGTGGGCCGCTTAATTTCGCCACTCCGTTTTCTTGATGCGGAGAACGGGCACCCCCCTTTCTTTTCTGGGTCGCATTTTCCCCAGCAAAATAAAAAGGGTACTGGGGCTGCCTTTTTTTTTTCATATTCCGTCCGACCTGGTCGGCCCTTTCTGCTGATATATCGTCTAGTTCTGCCCTATTTGTTCCTCTCCCCTTCCCATCAACGCTCTTTTTGTCCTTCTGTTTTCGGTTTGAGTTTTAAACGCGAGATGACGGACGCCGGTTCACGCCCTCTCCAACCCATCCCGGCAAACCCCGCTTTTCATCCCCATCAAGTCCCAGTTTCCCCAGCTTTTGAGAACCGTCAGTGGTTCGGACCGCGATGTTTCGCGTTTCTGTTTGACCATTTTTTCAAGCAGGAACTGAATGGAGCCCTGTCTTCTCCCAATATTCGGGGTGGATCTAAATCAACGGCTTTCCCCCCCCCAGATGGCTGCTGTGCCGCTCTGAAAAAAGACCTGGTTTTGGGGCTCTTTTGTTTTTCATGGCAGCGCTTCTGTTTTTGCCCTTCCCGGCTAAGAGTTCCGCTCCCCTTTGCGTTCACCTATGGCGGAGCCGAGTGGTCCTTTTTTTTCGAGTCGAAGGACGCTCTTTTGATAAGGTTTCCTATCCCGTTTTCGCGGTATGGGTGAAATTAAAGCACCCGCAGAACCGTCCCTGGCGAGGCGTTCCAGTTTTCCCTTTTTCTTTCATCTTTCCCCCTACCGCAAGACCTTGCCTGTCCCCCGATCAAAAGTGATTGAGTGGAGACAGCCAATTTGAGGTAGGGAATGCCGCCCCTTCTTACCCCCGGAATTTGTCGCCTTTTCCCCTTGCCTGCTTCCAAGCTCGGCGCAGAAACTTACTTTGTTTCTCGCCGAGAACCCTCCTCTTTTTTTCCCCGCGGCACATGACTTCTCCCCCCCCTCTGGTTCCCTTCTTCTTCTCAAGCTGAATTTTTACCAAGGCTTCTATCCGTTTGGGCGGCCTTAAGGACCCCCCTTTTTTTTAAGCGCCAATAACGAAGCTGATGTTCTCTCCCTTCTTTCCTTCCCCCCTCCTACGCCTTTCTGATTAATATCATATGGACGTACCCTTTTTTCGTTTATTCAGAAAACCTGCGCGCGGTTTTAACCTTTTTTTCCCTTCTGAGTTTTTTTGTTTTTGATTATAGAAGACACAAGTGTGCCACCGTTCCTGTGACTAGGTGGAAGTTTGTGATCGATCGTAGGCCCTGGATCTCTTCTTTTACATGCTTGTCTGAAATTTTTTTCGTTTCCCTCGGGCGCCTTTTCCGGACCTCTTGGTGTCCTGCCCACGGATCGTCTTTGGTCCCTTTCATCACCAGCAAGGAATCACCAGTACCACTCCGAATCTTGGGACGAAACCGCCCGCACCTTTTTCTTTCCCTGTTTGCGGTTAAGGTTCGGTTTGCCCCACGAGAGTGACTCCTCGTCTTTCCCCGGAATTGGTTCATCTTCCCTTGGACAACAACACGCCGGTTTATATTCTTCTTTTATCTTTGTCTTCCCCTGCCCGCCCCCTGTTTTTTGAAGGGTACCCTCAATTTTCCTCTATGTGGGACGTCTTTCGTTTTCCTCCCGTTTTTCTCAAGTGACGATCCTTTTCCCGCTTTCCGGAGGTCTCCCGTCACCTTCTCAGAGCAAACTTTTCTGGCTTTTGCACGAAAAGAAAGATCATTTTTTCTGAAATGGCACTTTTACCCCCCACGCACCCTTAATTCACCCGGGTTCTTCTCGACTTTCGGAAATCAACCCGCCCTGCCCCTCTTTTTGTTTCCTTTCCAATGAGTTTGAAAACTTTTCAGTGTTTCGGTTCCCACTCATGACGGAGAAGGTCCTTGGCTTTTCAAGTTGTCACCTGCCAAGGGGTGTGCCCCCAATCATCCGCTGCACTACGCCTTTGAATTGTTCTCCCCCATACCCATTTTTTCCTTTACGTGGTGCCGACCTTCGATCCTGGATTTTTGACAATATTCCGGCAGGGGATACTCTCTTCCTTTTCTTTTCCCCCCTCCTTTTTGTTTTTTTTTTAGTTGAGATATTTGTCCCGGAGTTATCAGATTCAGGCTTGCCCCTGATTTTGACCCCGGCTGCTCCACGTCCGCGACATATTTCTTTTTTGCTTTCTTTGATTCGTGCTTTCGGATAGTCTGTGCGGCAAACTTAAGGTCCTCGTTTCCGCTGTTTTCTCCCGTCATTCTTCACGTTCCTTTTTCCTTGATAGTCCTTGAACGATTTGGGGTTTTCGATATCTCTTTCATTTTCCCCCCCATCCTCATGGAAAATCCTTTCTTCTAAATGCATTTCCATTCGCTCTTTGTTGACCCACCGTTTGTGATACGTCGAGTAGGGCATCCGGGCGTGGCCGCGTTTTCTCCTTTTTGATCACTTGATGCACCCGATTCTTCCCCGTCCCCTCCGTCCCCCCCCTCATGGTATTTCCTTCCCTCCTGATCGTTTCCGTCCTTTTTCGTGTGAATCCCCCTTCGGCGGGGCGTATGACGGCCGGCGTTTTTTTAATTGCCTCTTTTTGTAACCTTCAGCTCCTCTTTCGCGGGTCCCGCTCCCTATCCCCCCTTTTCCCCGCCCCTTTTGAATTCTCCTTTTTTTTTTCCCCCGCGCTGAACAGCTTCGCTTCTTTTCTTTTTTTCATGTTATTGCTTTTTTCTTTTTTCTACCAAACTTCCGAATCGCTGACTGCCCCACGCGCCGTTCCCTTTTTCTTTCACATTTTCCTACCCCTGAAGAAATCTTCAAATTACAATCGTTTCTCTTTTGTAACCGCCGCCAAGCCTTCCCGTCGGTTTCCTTTGGTCTTCGGGTCAATTATCCTCTCCAGCCAATTGCGCGCCTTCCCTCTTTTCAGTTTTTACTTTCTTGTCTTCTCGTACTCCAATTATACTGCAGATAAAACCCTAGCCTTTGGAAATACTTGTATGGAAATCCCTTTTCGCCCCCTGCTTTTGAGCCTTTCCCTAAGAAGTGACGAAGGCCAAACCTCCTTTTTCTTGTCCCCACAATTCTCAAAGATGTCCACGCCCTTTTTTTTTTTGTTCAGTATGGGCCGCCTTTTAGCCTTACCTCTGGGTTCCTACTTTTCTGCCCTCAATTTCCGTCATACCCTCTTTTGCGCTCCAAGGGGATGTGACTGCACCTCCTGTTTAGGTCTTCTGTATCGGTTTTCCATTCCCCCCCCCCGTCTTTCCTCCACTTTTCCAACTCACACGTATGGCTTGATGTGCGTTCTCCACACGCACGCCCGTTTCTCCTGTTTCCCTCCCAAGACAGTCGGTAGATATAGAGCTCATTCCCCCATAGGGACAACGGAGGTTCGCACTTCCGAGAGTTCGATTTACAAAACCACCCTGATAGACATAGTTCGCTTTCGCTCAAGGATCTTTCTGCAGATTCTTTTTTTTTTATTACGGGACCCCCCTCTCCTCACCCCCCCCCCCCCCCTTTATTTTCGAGAGGCTCATCACTAATCAAGCTGTTTTTTTTAGTTCTGTTTCTAAATCGTCCCGCTGCCGGCAATTACAAGCGCCAGCCTCCACGTCTTTTGAGAGAACAGAGTATTCTTTATTTCCTCTCCCCTCCTTTTGTCCAATTGTTGTCTCCCCCCCCCCCATGTTCCCCCCCTTATTTTCTCGAGTGAAGAATTCGTGACGCCTTTTAGTTTCCCTTTCCGATGTTCGCGTTCCTCCCGCACCTCCTACAGCGTTTGCCAAAACTTTCCGAGCTCGATCCCCTGTACTGACCCCCTTTAATCAAGAGGGTTCATATCCCTCGAGGTCGTTAAGACTCACGTCGGAAGGCCGTTACCCTGGTCTTAAGGCCTACCAGCATCCCCCCCCCTTCGACTCTCTAGAAGAAGGAAAACTTATTTGATTAGTCCTCCGCCCGCTGTTGGAGAAGCCTTTAGTTTACGCCTGGGTGCATTCGTGTCTCCCAGTTTTTACCGCGAAAAGGAAACCTTTCTTTTCCCTTGCCGTTTCTCTGTAATTTGCCGGTAGACATATGGACACCTAAAATTTCACTTTCTTGCCATGCGAACCTTCTGCGCACTCACCCTTTCGACCATCATGCACTGTTGGTTGTTCCCTCCCCTTTTTTTTCCCCTTATCTCCTTTTTTCGTTGTTTTGGGTTTCTGATTTCTGGTTATCATTTTAAACAACCAACAGGTCATGGCTCTTCTTTTTGGGCTTTTAAGAATGGTTGGATCAGTACAATGTCCCTGCTTTCCCTAATTGTTCGTTTCCCTCTATTTGCTTGAAATACATTCCAAATTTTTCTTCAGCTTTTTCCCCGCATTGACACGGACTTTCCTAACCTTTTGTTTGGAGGGACGCTCCCCATTTCCCTTTTTTTGCTCGTAGTCTTCCAAGGACCTCTTCCCGCGGCGTTACTTGCGCCCCTTTGACAGATTGAGATTTTGCCTTTTTTTCCCTTCGTTCTCCTTCGGCTTTCTTTCCCCCTCCCGGGCAACGGGCCCCCGCTGTCCTTTTTTTCCTATATCTGTGTGCAGCAGTGTTAGACTCATTGAGATTATCGTTCCTATTACTTTCTCCCCTATTCACCTTCTTACCACAAGATATGTTTCCTTCCCGCTGTCTGGTGATTGGTCGGACGCTCACCTCGCCCCTGCCCTGTTTAAGCCCTTTATTCCCTCCCATTCTTCCCCCCTCATGTTGCGCATCGCCCAGAAGGCAAGTTTTTTTCCCCCCTTCGAACTCCGTGTCTTTCACATCTCTTTAGCGTGTTAATGAACATTCCGCAATTCAACGCCTTTCTTTTCTCTTTCCCCATCTCAATTGGTCGCGCCCTACTTCCTCCTGCTGACTCTTAACCGAGAATAATTTGCTATTCCCCCGCCCCCCCCCTCTTCGCCTCTTCCCTTCCAGGGCCTCAGTTTTCCCTCACCGCCCTTAAAGGTCTCGAAGATTCCTTGCTCGTAACCCCTCGCGAGTCTCGTTTGTGTTTTCCTTGGGGTATTTTTTCTCTTGTGAGGCAGGAAAGTAACGTCACTCCTTACCGAGTTCCCGCCTCTCGTCCCCTCCACGCTGGCGCGGCTGAGGTGGCTTTATTTTTTCACTACGTCCTGACGGGCTGTGGAAGTGGCCTTTGTAAACCTGTGCGGGGAAGACTGTACGTTCCCTGGTGGCCCCTCAGATTTTCCTCACAACTCATAGTTGCGTTTCTTCCCCTTTCTTTTCCCGGCTTTCCCTTCCATCAGCGCTAGACCCCCCCTGGGGCCCTCCTGAATTTTCCCGCCGGCGGCGAAAGAGCGGCCCCCTCCATCCCCCGATTTCTTCCCGCTTGAGAATTTTTTTTTTTTGACCCTTTCCCTGTGATTTTCCCTTCGAATGCCCTGTTTTTGTCAAAACTTTGGAGAACAACCACCTACTTTAGGGAATACCGTAGTCGCGCCCCCTATAGGCTCGTCTGACTTTTATGGACGTAAAAGAAGCCTTTGCGTTCCTTCCCTCTCTGCAGCGCTTGTCCCTTTTTTCTCAAAGGCTAGTCCAGGAGGATTTTCGGTCCTTCTTCAAGAAGAACTTTTTTAAAAGGAATTGGACGCAGGCCGGCGTGGCGACCTGCTCTCCTCTGCCCTTCACCCATTGTCCAAGCCCATTTTCTTTCTCTTCGTCCTTACCCTTTGACAGACATATCACTCCCCCCATCCCTCCTCCCGCCTCTTCCTCAATTCTGATTCCCCCTCTTCTTTTAAATGTTCACCCAGCCCCTGCCCCTCGCCCCCCGATTTTCGAACCGCGCTTCCCCCTCTTCCTACCCCCCCCAATTCCAGCCCTCCCGGTGTAATCATCTTTCCTGCTCATCCTCTTCTTCCCTTCTATCAACTCCTTCCTTCACCATTTCTCCTCCCCCCCATTCCCCTCATCGTTTTCTTTTTCGGCCTTACTCCACCCTCACTCTGCTTTTTATTTTCTATCGCGACATTCTTTCTCTGCTTCACCCCCCCTATACCTTCTATACCGCCTCCCCTATCCCGACCTTCTTCTCCTTCTCCCCCCTTTCCTCCCTTAACCATCCCGCTTTCTTTATCACCTTCCCATTACTTCCACCTCTCCGTACTCTCCTAGACTTTTCTTCTCTCTTTATACGTCATCCCGACCTCATCCCCCCCCCTCCTATGTCGTCATCCCCTCTGTCCACTCTTCCTATCCAACCGTCACCTCCGCCTCTCCCCCTCCCCCCTCCTCCCGACTCCTGCTCTTCACCCTCTTACTTCCCTCTCTCGGTCCCCCCCCCAGACACTCGTGACCTCGGCCCTCGTTTCTATTTGAACCTATTTTCCTCCTTTTTCCCAAGTCTCGCATTTTAATATCATTTCCGGTATTTTGTTCCAACAGGATCTGTCTCTTTTCCATTCTCCCAGCCAGGAAAGCCCATCCCTAAAAGATGTTTTCCTTCTTTTTTCTCCCCTACATCTTCAACGTGTTTTGCTCTTGAAACCGAGAGTGTACACTTTTTTTTGGCTTCTTTTCCTTCACTCATCTTTGCCCCCATTTGCATCATTCCCACCACCCTTGTTTCAGTGCCCCAGATGGAATTGTTTATCCGACGCCTCCGATCCGGTACCTTGTCACTTTTGCCCCTGATTTTCTTCCCCCTGCTTTCCCCGGCATCTTTGCATACCCCTTTTTCCTTTTCTCCTGAACGCGGAACGTTTTGGGCTTACTGGACTTTCTCAGTCAATTTTCAGACATTGGTACCTCCCGATCTTTCCGGAAACTTTTTAAAGCAGGAACCCCTCCCCTTCCCTGAGTCTGCGATGTGTCGCGAAGGACCCCGAAATACTTCCCCAGATTTGTTCAATGCCCATTTCGCCCTTTATAAGTGTCGTTTACGGTTTCCCCTCGTTCTCTTGTGACGGAGTACTTTTCATCGTTTTCCCTTCCCAAGTGTTTTCCGCACACGTCGCTGCCCACGAAGTCGGCGCTGGTGAACCCTAGTAAAGTATTTCTCTTCTTTCTCAGTCCTCCGGCACAATCGTGCACGGGTGACTTTTTTTACTCTTTTTACAGATATTCATTCTTTTCCCTCACTCAAGTTTTTTGTTTTTTTGAGTCTTTGCTTCAGACGGGCCCTCGCGCTTCAAGCACCACCGAGAAAGAATTTCTTTTTTTTTCCTTCTCCGAATTGTGGCAGCGGGAAGTCTTTGGCCCCCCCCCTTTGGTTAAGATTGATGCGATATAGCTTCCTTTCATACAAGCACACCTCCCCTTCGAGCAGTTTCCTATTGCCCCTTCACCCTTTTCGAGTCTTTTCCTTGCTGGTTTAGTCATATTCTTCTTTTTTATGTGAACTTCATGATTGGTCCCCACCCTTTCGTTCTTAACCAGATATCTGCCTATTAACTTTTTTTGATGCCCTTTCCGTCCTCCGTGCGTGTCCGCGGTTTCCGAGGACTTCCACTTATCAAGGTGGGGCGGAACCCCTCCTGTCCCACCTTCCAGGATATTGCTATGCGTGTGCTCCACTCCCCCCTTTCTTCTGTCGAACAACGGAGTGTTTTTTGTCTTCAAGTCCCTCTTCCGGTAAAAATCCTCCTCCGCCGATCTTGGGTCATTCCCCCCCCCTTGTGTTTTTTCTCTAACTTTTTCCCCCCTCCACTTTGTTTTGAATGAAGGTCGGGCGTTCTCCCACGTTTTTTGACAGCTTCCTGTAGTGTTTAATTTTCCTTTGTGCCTCCACAAATGCCGCAGCACGGCATGCACCACTCTTTACTTCCTTTGTCCCCCGTTTTTAAATGCGAACATTTCTTCAAAAGCTCCCAAGGTTATTTGCAAGAACTTCGTTTTTTTTTCTTTTTGCTCCGGCCTTTCGTCCTTCCCTTTGGTCTCTTAACCCTTTACATCAGCCTCCTTTCCCTCCAACTTGCGTCCACTACCCTTTTGTTTTTTCACTTCGCGACCATCCGTTTCATTCCCCCTCCTTTCCCTGATAAAATCAACTGCATTTCTAGACGTGGTTTTCCCACGGTATGTAACAATCCTTTCCGTTTGGTCTTTAAAAAGTCTGAGCCCCTGGAACCCCGCTTTTCCCACCCGTCTTGTACAGAGCCAATCTTTCCTCACCCGAGTGCGCCGTTGACTAGCGGGGACCCGCTCTCTTCCCCCTCGCTGTGGTAAGGACCCCGGTGATTCCTCTCTACTGATTCGTTCTCGCCGCCTACCCTGTGTGCTATGCTCTCCAAGCTTTCCTTGACCGCTTTGATTTCGTTTATGCCCCCCCCCGCACTTCTTTCCCCCTCAACTCCTTCCCTAATTTTCACAGTTCCTTTTTCGGTAGTCATTTGAGCATCAACTCCCCTTCCATCTTTTTAATCGAGCCATTTTTTGCTTTTTGAGATTGGCTCTATCCCTTCTCGTTCGCACCCCTTCATGACGCCCCCTATCTTCTTTGGTTCCACCCCCCCCGGAACCCCCACCCGTCGACATCTCTCGCTTGCCACGGATCTTCGCTCGACCCCCCCCCCCCTCTTTTTTCCTTTCTTTACCCAAATTTTTCATTCTGAATGAATGCGACCTCGCGTCCCCCCAAAAATCTTTTAGATCTGGCTCTCCGCATCATCTGTGTTCTCTGTCTTGTTGTTCATCTTCCCCGAGCCGAAACCGAGCCAGGCTTGAAGTCCGTTTCGCCTCTCTTTTCCCGCAAGCGCAATTTTCGTCATCCCGGACGTTTCTCTCACTTTCTTTCATTCCCCTTTTTTTTCTCTGGCCTCACCAGCGGTTGACCATAAATTTTGATTTGCCTCTTTTTCATGAGACTTCTTTTTTGAGATGTTTTTTCTTCCCTCCCCCCCGACCTTCCTGTCCAAAACAGATCAGATGGTAAGAGGCTCAATCTCTTCCGACCCTAGTCCTCTTCCTTTTTCCCCTTTGCCGTCTTTTCTTGACTATCTGTAAGACTTTTTTCGGACGTTCCCCCCCCTTTTTTTTCTTTGACGTCTTCCCATGCCCGTGCCGTGACCATTGACCCAAGTTCGTTCCTCTCCTAGGTTGTCAGCTTTCTTTTCCTGTTTTCCCCCCCCCCACGAGCCGTTGGCGCATTCTGTCTGCGCTCTATCGTGTCCTATAACGTTTTTTTTTTCCCCCCTGACCCTGGCCAATTCGGCGTCCTTTTTCCTTTCCTCCCCGCCGTTATTCTCCCTTTCTAGGTTTTTCCTGACCCGCCCCACTTTCGGGTCCGTGTCGATCCCTGCCCTCTCTGCCCGCAACCGCAAAATTGTCTCTACACTAAATGAACTTTGTGTTTGAGACGTATTAGGGCTTTCCCCACTGGTATCCTTCCGTGTTGAGTGCTCTTTGGCTCCCGAGCGGCTCTGGGGCTACACCCCCTTCTTTCTTTGTCCCTCATTTTTCGGCGGCCCTCCCCGACTTGGTACTCTCATCCTTCTACCTTGACACTTTTTGTGGATCATCTGAGGCCCGTCCCCTTTCCCCCTCGCGTTTTCCCCTTTCCCTGAAAGAATCTCCGCCCCTTTTTGAAGTTTTCTTTCGGAGAACCTCTACCTGTCTTTCGCATAGTAGAACTAGCTCCCTTCCACTGCCCCAAAGGATCGAGTGTTCCCTGTCGAACCCTCTCCGACTAATCTTCTTTCTTCGACGGGACAGGAGGGTTAATTCTGCTTCTAGCGAACACAGGAATCACACTTTTTGTGGACGCTCCCTCCCGTTCGCCCCAGTACGACTAGTTGCCCTCTTTCTTTCATACCTCTTTCGACATCCCTATTCCCTTTTATTTCTTTCCAGCGATCTGTTGTACTGACCCTTGGTTCTTTTTTTTCGTTTCCTCCGCGAACCCCGCTGCCTTTCCAGGCAGGTTCACGCTCTTCTTCCCCCCTCCAACACTTTAGGCATTGCCATGCTCCCCGAAATTCACAGTTTCCCCCGAGGTGCGGTTACGTTCAGTTTCTCGCTCTTTTCCTGGCCCCCTGATCCCCCTCCCTTCACCGTCAGGCTGGTTGGTCCTTTTTCCCTCCCGGGGACGCGCCATAAGTCTAACCCCCCCCCCCTATTTCTTTTCCCTTGGCTCTCGCCAAATCATTTTGTGGTCTTTTTTTGCGCAGGCAGAGATGGGCCGTTGTACCGGATTCTCCGTTGCTAATGAGGAGTCCCCCCGCGTCATCCTTGCTTCCTCCCTGCCCTTTGAGGGAGTTGTGGTGAGAGCGGGAATCCTCGGTTTCTTCCAGTAAGGGTTACTCTTTCCCGTTCGGGCTACTCCCCTCCACTGGCGAGACTTAGTTCCTGGGCTTTCTTTGCAAACTGCCGGTGGTCACATCAGCCCTTCTGGGTGGGAGTCCCGGTTCTTTTGGTTGGAATGGTTGACCCCAAACGAGCATACGTCTCTTGCGATAGTCCCCTCACCACCACTCATCTCGAGGTTAACCTTTAAAGTGTTTTCTTTTGAAGAATCCCCCGACGGGAGAGAGGTCAAGAACTTTCCCCCCCCCTTTTTTTTTCGTTTACTTGAGAATTGGTTTTAGGTTCTTTTCGTGATCCCAGACGGACAAGTTCTTGCAACGCCCCCCCCCCGCCCCCCAAACCCGAAGCTTGTCAAGTAGTTGTCGAGGCCCAGCCCTTCGCTTCTTATATATCTTCCCCCTTTGTGCGCCTATTTCCTCCAGATTGGAACTTGCTCTGCAATCCCAATTGGTTTCTCCTGGCGTCTTATTTTTCTGGCCTCAAAAGGAATTTGACGATTTGCCGGCAGGTCGGCCCGCCTCTTACCGTAGGCCCTTCTTCTGCTTTGAAAAGATGGCTAACCCTTTAGGAACGCGTGGTGATGCCCAACGTCTTCCCCCCATTTTTCTTCCACATCAAGGACCCCAAGTCCATGACAGTCCCGCCCTTTAAGTTCGGTGTTTCAGAAAACGCCGACATTCCATTCAACCGTTTTCCTGCGTCCACCAGAGAGTGGAACCTTTTTTCGACCTCTCTTCTCCAGGCCTCGTGCAATTGGGACATTGACCAACCAACCACTTCGGTTGACAGAATATTGGAGATTTTTCTTTACCCCTTTTTTTGAACGATAGGGTCCCCGACTCCCATGATGGTTACTTTTTTCTGGTCGATTTCACATCGAGGGCGATACTATTCCCTCCGCGTTTCGCCTTCAAGTTTACGGCTTCAGCCCCGCCACCACTCTTTTTATTAGAGTTTCGATCTTGTTTTCCCTTCCTTTTCCTACCCCCCTGCAGGAATCAATTTCTTATCGGTTGAGAACGAGATGCGTTTCCTGTCCCCACACCCTCCTTTCATGCCATCAAGGAAGGCAACTTCTCTGGTAGCTCATCCATGAGTTTAAGGAGCTGAGCCTTCCATCGTTTTTTCCCTTTGCCGGTTTGGCCGCACCCCCTCCTCCCACGAGTTTCGAGATGGTGAACGCAACCGGAGCTATTCTCCTTTACGTGGTTTTTTGAGCCTTTTAACATAGTCCCCGGCATGGGATTAGGAAAGATATCTCCCCCCCTTTTTTTTTTTTGAGCTGAGATCTTCAGTGTCCGTGACCGGCGTCTACGCGGCTCCTGAGGCCTTCGTCCGCGCTTCCCCCTGGGTTGCTTTCCAGCTCGCCGACTCGTGCAGCTTTCCTTGTTTTGCGGTACAAAAGGATTCCCTGTTCGTTCTCTCCTTTCCCCTTTCCTGATTGCACCGGACACCCGCTTAGTTGCCCGATGGCATGACATGACTTTTTTTTTTTATTCCGTTTCTCTTCGTTCGCTCCGAATGGCCCATGCCTTGCTCCCCTGAATTTGCGTAAAACATCTCTCTGTTTCCCTGTGTTCTTCCTGCCCGTCCACCGGACATACGTGCCCTCTTTTGAGAAGCTTGTCTCAACCGTCCCGTTGCAGCGACCAGTCTTCAGATTGAGTTTTCGCGCTTCTGAGGTGAATACCTCCCAGTTTCCTGCGTTATGAAGCACCCCACCGGCTTGTTGTGCTTCGTCCAAATTGCCCTTCGTTTTTTTCATCTCAGCCCTCAGAGGGTCACGCTCGGTTCGACCCCAGGATGTACTGTGGCGTTTTTTCCAACCCGCGATGCACATGCTTCTTTTTCCCTTCTTGTGCACCCCCCCTTCCGACCCACGCAGATCCTTTGGCATGCAATCGTAAGTTCCCTTTTTCTTTTCCCTGTTCCCTTTCAAAGAAGTTCCATCTTCAAATACAATCTTCCTGGTCCCCCTTCGTAGCGAGTTCTGGTGGTCAACGCTTTTCGCCCTTCTCCCCTTTTTTTTTCTTTTTTAATTTCCCCGTCATAAGTCCCATAGCCAAATTTGAGCCCTCCCCCTTTCGCCTTTCCTTCCTTCCAATACTTCAGCTAAAATAAATAGGCGTCTTTAGGTTCCCCCTCTGTGGACAATCATAACTTAGTGTTTTTGCCTCCCCCCCCTCGGTGACGTTCCCCCCTCGGTTCACAGCCTATAACTCTACTGATGGAGACTCCCCCCGGTTTTTCGTCTGGGACGCTTTTTTTGACCTTTAAGACCTATGCAGCGCTCACTGCGTCTTGAGGCCTTTTTCCTCCCACCTTGTTAGATGCCCATCCCCCTTCTGGGAGTTCGCTCATGTGCTGCCCACCAGAGCCCTTTTTTCTTTCCCCCCCCCCCATCTACTCGTAATTGTACAATTTTTGACTTCTCTCAATCACTCCCTTCCCTTCCTTGTCAAACGGTCCTCCAGTCGTTTCCTATTCGATTCGGCTGTACCCACCCTCTGAAACGAGTTCGACCCCTTCGGAATCTTTTCGACGATCTCCCCCGGACCCTTCTAACATATTTCGCTTTCGTCAAGGATTTAAACTTTCTTTCCCCGGCTCCCTGCTCCGTTTTCCCCCCCCCTGACCATCGTCTTCGACTTTTTTAACCCCCACCAGTATTGAGAGCGGCCCGTCGCATCTACATTTTTTTTTCTCGGTTTTCCCGCGCCCTAGACCCCCCCTTCGTCTGCCGTTACTTTCTGCGATGGTGCAGGCCCCCATTTACTTTTTCGTCCCTAAAGGACTTCTATCAATTGTCCTTATTTTTCGCCGTCCCGCAAGTTTGCCTACTCTTTTTTTAATGCAGCGTGAACGGCATGCTTGCCCCTATTTCTTTATACCACACTAAAGAACTACTCTTTTTACCGCAGATCTTTTTCCTATGGCTCGATCCTGTTGAATAATTGACCCCGATCCCCATCAGACTTTTTCTCAATTTCGTGGATTGAAGATATGAAGACTCCCTCCTTTATCCTTTGTTAAGTGTCCAATTCTTCCTCCGAACCCATATGCCCGTGATCCCATCTTAATGATTTTCTTGGAGAAATCCTATAGCCAGTCTTGTGTGCGGCGCGTCATGCCCCGTGTGCTATCAGAGATGTTAGCCCATTCCGCGACACTCCCCCATTTCGTTTCCCCTTGTCCATGAATGCCTGCCGCGTCCATACGTTACTTGCGTCGCTCACATCTTTTGCAATCATGCGCTCATCCACACTTTTCTGCGCCCTGCCCCTTCGGGCCGAATCCATGACGGTGTGTTCTTAACAAGATCCGCCTTGCCTTATTCTCTCTTTTCTCCTCTTTTTTTGTTTTGTTTTTTCGATGTCCCAAGAGCGGTCTGTTTTCCCTTTCCCCCCCAACTTCTTTCTTTTTCCGCCCAGCGAGATTCCTCGTCCTTTCCTTCGACCCCCCCCATGCCCTGCCTTCTGTGAGCGACGAATACTCGATTCCTCGGCGCCACAAGGCTCCCACAAAAGGTTGTTTTTCGCTTCGTTCTAACAGTTGAGACGGATTTCTTTCTAGCTTGAGAACCTCCTTCTCCCTTCCCTAGTCTCCCTGGCTTCCCCCTTCCCTCTCCGCTATGCGTCGAACTTTCAGATGTTCATTCCCTTCTATTTAGGCCGGATCCCCCCAGGGACCCTTCTGTCCGGCCCTTCTTTTATTGCAGCCTCCCCCCTTTTGGCTCCCCTTATCGATACAGCTGAGATACGGCGGAGTGATACTCGCACATACTGACAAGCCCCCCCTCTCTGTCGTCCTTCGGTGGTGTTCCCCTTTCGCCTGATTACGGCAAGCTAATGGAATTTCCCCCTTCCTATCCTCGCCAATTTTTCCCCTTAGGTCTTTCGCGGAGACCAATTCCAATACGGCCCAAACCCCCCCCGTTGGAAACGAGGAAACGTAGTGTGATTTTCTACCCCCCCCCTTTAGGGTTCGCGGGCATTACCAGCTTCCACGGCATCCTGGCGCTTTTCTATGGCCTTTTTGGTCTGTCTTTCCTTGTTCCCACCATTCTGGAGAGAATTTCTCTCGAAACCAATTGGGGGGTCTCCTCCTTTTTTTTTCTTTCCCGTTTTCCGGAAGCCAGTGTCCATCCCTTTTTCCTCGAGTCCTCCCTGAGACGCCCCCCCCCCCACTCGCGAGCGGATGGTCTTTGGTGAGGCGTTCGAAAAGAAGTTTCCTGTCGTGAAATCCCGCCACTCGTTCCCGCGGATGGTTAAATCCCAGAATCGCTCCTCTCCTCCCGAACTTGCGCCGGAGGGACGGGTGTTTTCCCTTGAAACCGTGAATGTTTTGACGCCCCCCCCAATGGTTGAGTTTTTTGATTTTCTTTCTTAAGGTTGATTTTGTGACTGACCGACGACTTCCCCTCCAAAAGTTGACTTCCCTATTCCCCCCTCCCCTCCCAACTTGGAGGCTTCCTTCGCCTTTCGGAAAGCGCAACGTTTTCGCGGCGACCCTGTTCGCCTAACTCCGTTAAAGATGCCCCCTCCCCGTAGCTCTTCCGTCCTTTGTTTTGACCCCGGACGGCTTGAAACGTTGTCGGCGCAGCTTGAAGGAATTTTTTTCCGTTTCCCACTCAGAAGATGATGGAACTTTCATTATCGGTTCCATAGGCTAACCGAATCTTGGTTCTTTCAGCCTTTGACAGAGGCGCGAGAACCGCTTAGGAGAAGTGTTTTGTGCCCTGGTCCTCCCAAAGCTTCTGCCGGAGACTTTATGAACGAAGTCCACCAGTCAACTTCCCTCGCCAGGAGGCGGTCGTTTCCCCCCCTCGGCTTTTCAGGCCCTCGCGGACCGATTAATATTGTTTCGAAAGGTTCGCCTTTCATGCCCCCATTCCCCGGACGGCTGGTTTGTGCGCCAACGGCACGTTGATGCACCAAGCACTTTAACCTCCCCTACACGTCCAGCGAAGCTGTTCGAGGTTGGTTCTCACTTCCCTTACTTTCTGGTTTTGGAAAGGTCGGCCCACCGAGGTGACCCCTGCTCCTTTTTTTTCCAAGCTGGCAATTGGGGATGACCCCCCAAGCCGTTCTTCCCCCTCGACCCCGCGCGACTTTTTTCACCTCCGTGAAGTCCGAATCCATACGTAGTCTTTCTCCCATTGATGTGGGCTTTCCCGGAGGCCTTTTCCCCCCTTTCCTTCCTTCTTTTCCGTATGGCTACCCCGTTTGACGCCCCTTTCAGCAAGCCAAACTCGGGCTTTTTTTTTCAACTACCCTGCGCCCGCTTCTGTTTTTGTGACAATGGCACTTTTCTAAGCCTATTTCAGAGACTCCAGGAGGAGTAGGCGAATTTTTCTTTCTTCCCTGGACCCTCTCTCCCCTTCGATGTTCACATAGGTCTCCTTTCCTTTGTTACCCGTCAGCCAGGAAGTTGAGACGTATCGCCCATTTTTTCCCTTTTTTTCGCACAAAGATACTAAGTCGAATTTTTCTCACGGCTCATTATTTCGCGACAGGGCGCAGCGCCTCGAGCGGAGCATGCCACGAGCGAATCTCCTTCTCCCCTTTTCTTTCTACATTCTTATCATCATTTTCCTCGAGTGATACATGCGGTCCCCTTCGTTTTTTCTCCTGTCGCACGATTCTCCGGTTTGCCTGTTCCATTCACTTCCGTTTTTCTTCTCTCTTCTTTTGCCAAACCTGGTCAGGTCAAATTGTCTTTCGTCTCCGCTTATCAGTTGATTTTTCACCCAAGTTCCCCCCGACTTCCGCGCCTTCTTCCATTCATGCATGAAACAAATCGTGCGTAGTTCTTTTCCGCATTCAGTAGACCGCATTTCCCCATTTTGATTTTTTTCCAAGTCCTTTTCCCCGTACAACAGATCGCTTCACTTCCAGGATAACTTTTGTTTCTTTGAAGCCATCCTACGGAGTTCCGGCGGTGGCAGAGGATTCTTCCTTTCCCTTTTAGGATCCCTCAGTCCACCTCCATCTTCGATCCTCTTTTTTTCTTTTTCCGGACTGGGGGACAATTTCCCCCATCTCCCTTTTTCGTAACTGCGTGTTTGTTGCCGTGTCCCCCCCCTCCGTTTTTAAAAACTCTGACTCCCCTTGTCACGCTTTGTGTCCGCCGTGCTTTTTCCCTAACACTGAGAAAAGAGCTTCAATTCTTTCCCCCCCCTCTTCGCTGTCGTACTTGGTGATTTCCTTGCTTGTTCCTTCCAAATGCCTCCTGTCTCAGAACATGTTCCGGAATGCGATCGCGGTTTCCCCCTTTCGTTTCCATCAGTTCATCTTCAATACTGTGACTACTACAGCGATTCTTTGGTGTAAAAGCCCTTTTCTCACCTTTTCCTGTAGCATTTTCCTTTTGTCTTCATCTCCTCTGCCTCTCTCCCCAAAATTTTCGCCCTGAGGTATGTCCTTCTCTGCACGCAGTTAATCACCTGAAATAAATGCGTAGCCTCTTATGTGGCCGGTATTGAGACCCATTTCCTCTTTCTTAATTTTGTCCAGTCACTTCCTCCTCCTTTCCCTGCCCTTTGACCCCCCACTTCACAGCCGCATTGTCCCCAAATTCTTTAAGACTGAATCGGATAATTTTTTTTTATTTCCCCTCTCTGTCGCATTCGGGTGAACTAAAAGTTTATTCCCCTCATCCCCGGTCCGTCTCCTCGAGGGAAGCTACCTTTTTTTTGTCCTCGAGCCGACCCAAAGTTTTCTTTTTATTCTCGTCTCGGTTTTTTTCACCCCTCTCCCCTTTCCTTTCTTACCAAATCACTTCCCAATTTTCCCCCCGGCTTGGGCGGTGGGGGTCACCTTTCCCAGCCTCCCGGCCTCCGCGTACAGTTCCCCGACTTGTCCTTTTCCCCAAATACTTTGGTCTTTGGAGTAAACTTTCCTCCTCGTTCCCCTTTTCGCCGCCCCAGACCCCCAAATAGCTCGAAATAGTTTTCCCCTTTTTTCGATCTTCGACCGGAACCTCCTTTACACTTGCCCTTTCCCCGGCAATGCTGCCTTTGAGCGACCACACACCATTATTCGTCTCGCCTCCAGTTAATCCTCGTGTGGCGCCGGTCGGGTTGCTTCTCCCCTTCCTTCGCTTTCATAGAAAAGCGCCTTTCCCTTCTTCAGCGGATGGTTCAGGCATTTTCCACCTCTCTTTTCGTGCTCCACGGCCGTCTCTCCGCACTTCCCTTTTTTTTAGATTCTTCCTTTCCATAAATTTATTGGCGTTTGTTGCTAGTTTCCATTCTTGCCGTCATGTGCAGATGTTTTCTCCCCCGAAACGGCCAGCGTGAAGTATTCCCTAGCTGGTCAGAGGGATCGCCCCTCTTCGGGTCCCTTAATCTCAGCGGTTTCTCTCACTTTTGTGGTATTTTGAAGATATGAAAGAAACGTCTCGTTTCCTTTGACTGTTCCGGACCTACCCCCCTCATCCTCCTTACCCCCCTTTTTTCCTCCAATCCTGTCATGAGCTTAGTTTTTGTTCCCTTCTTTTGGATCTTCGTCGCGTAGCGCTCGCTGTGTCGAAACGCTGGTCTTCCCCTCGCCTTCACAACTTCGGCGTCCTTGTAACCGAATTTTTTTCATCGAATTATCTTTTGCTCTTAATCTGATGTCCCCGACCCATAGTGTCCAATGCCCTTTTTCCTCTTTCGATGAACCCCATTTCCGGCCCCCCTAAAAGTGCTCGTGCAACCCTCCTTTGGGTTGTAGAAGCCCGTAGTG
>Ga0179593_1663355_pt1 | contig 28367 bp, 23 predicted proteins | sample CZODoug2_1_08_16_FD_185931 | JGI IMG/M metagenome (GOLD analysis project Ga0179593, IMG submission 185931) | Vadose zone soil fungal communities from Angelo Coast Range Reserve, California, USA - CZODoug2_1_08_16fungal (PacBio error correction) | ecosystem: Environmental > Terrestrial > Soil >... | reverse complement strand
TGCCCGTAGTTCCCAACCCACACAAGGTCGGCGGTGTTTTCTTTCCCTTCCCCCCCCCCCCTGGTTTGTTTGGCTAGAATATTTTCTACGCGGCTTATTTGATTTTTATCGGAGGCCCCAACTGGCTCCTTTTGGTGAGACCTTTCCCCCCAACCCCTTAGTGTTCAGTCTTTCAATCGATCCCTCCGCCAACTTTTGGAGCGGGATCGAGTACCTCCTTCTTTGGTTTCGGCGGGCGCCCTCAATTTCTTTTCTTTTCCCCCTTTTTTTTCCCAAGACCCCCGTCGCTTTTTTGACATTCCTGTTTTCCGTTATCGTCCCGTCGATGCAATTTTGTGCCTCGGTTAATCACCGAAGGCCCGCTCCTTTCGTTTTTTTTTTTCTTTTGACACTCAGGCGCTGATCGTTGTGGGTCCCTGCCGGCCCTCCATAATCCTTTCCCTCCAAGAGACCCTGCCGATTTGGCGGGGCTGGTTCCGGTTACCTTTAAAGCTATTTTGGCGAAGCGCCATTTGCCTCCCTCGGACGATAAGTTCTTAATTCTTCCTTCAGCTTTCTTGCGGTCGTATTTTCCCCCTCTCAGAGTCGTATTACCAACCGAGTTTGAGATGCAGGCGTGTGCGACGGCCCTCCCGGGTCAATCATGGTGTGAAGAAGTCGTTCCCATTTCCTTCCCGCTCCGGCCCTGGTACGATCCCCCTTTCCCACCTCTACGTTCTTGGTTCCGAGATGTTTCGATGACGAGGCGGCTTTCGCTCTTTTGTTTGCGGTGCTGGATTCTGTATACAGTATCCTTTTGATATTGCAAGAGTCCTGTCTGTGAAAACGTTGCAGCACACCTCGTTTTCCTTCTAATGACGGTTCTGTCTTCCCCCAGCCCCATCACTAGATTGGATCCTGATCCCGATCCCCACGCCAGGGCGCCAGCACCGGCTCTTTTGGTATTGTCACATCTTTTTCACTTTCAAGCTGGGCCTAGAGCTATACCCAGTCCTAATCAAGTCCCCCGTATTTCCCGCAGTGCCGCCGGCTCGTTCCTTTTTCCCAAGCCCCAAATCGTTCTCTCAGCAGGCTTTTTTTACCGTTCACGAGCGAAAGTGGCCGACAAGTATTCGATTTCTTCTTTGCTTTCTCATGATCCCCGGTTCCCCCGATCGGCATTTTTGCCAAAAATTCCCCCCGTTTCTTCGATCATGCCCTAAAGGCCTCTCATCACTCTCCCCCCCTGTTGTCTTCTCTGCCTTAGGGCATGATCCCGTCCACTTGTTCGGTTTTCCCCGGAACCCCAACCTGCCCTGTGCTCTTGCCAGGTTTGTCAATCAAAAGCTTTCTCTTGTAGTCCTCGGCCACTTTTCTGATCACCTCTACTTCAAACTTTTTTCCAGAAGACTGTTTGTGATTTACTATGTCTCGTTTGCATCCGATCCCTTTTTTCCGGATCTTGCGCCTTTATGTCGTCGACAGATGGAGGGACGCTTGGTCAAATAACTCTCTTCCTCTTTCCGGGTTGGACGTACCCTCTCCAAGTAAGCCCGATCCCTTCTCTTTTTAATTCCTGAAAGACTGTCCTCCCTTAAAACAATGTCCTTCTGTTGTCACCTTAATTTTACCGACGGCCGCTCGCCCTTCCTCCTTTCGGGTTCGTTCGCGGCGAGCAGTCCCCCCGAACAGATTGGCTCACAGTCTCGTCATGCCCCAAAATTCTGGTGAGAACGGGTCGCTTCTGTCTTTTTTCCTGCGCCGTGTGACAGCTTTCTTTCTAAGCGTAACGGATGTTTCGCTGGGTCGAACAACGCTCTCCTTCGAAAGTTATTGGTTTTTTCCGAACTTTTGGAATCTGTTCCCCCTTTCGACCATTTTCCCCCTTCACCTCCCTGATCTTCAGATATGCTCCCATGGTATCGCAACCTCTATTCTTTTTTCCAGCCCCCAGATTGAGTTCTTCCCACAGGGAAGGTCGATCCTTGATGCGGTTCCTTTCTTTTGACCCCCAAAGATACCCTCTTTATTTTCTTTTCCGCTTATGCCCAACCCAAGGTGCGCTTCTTCCGGCTTTTTCTTGTTGAGGTGTTTCCCCACTTCCCTCGTCACGCTTTTGGACGACGACGACCTCTTTACAAAGGAAGTTTCCTTTTCCTTTGAAGTGCTCTGGAACCGTTTTCCCCCGTTCTGCCCGACAAAGCAGCTCTCTTTTTCCGCATAATCTGCACCGATGGTTGGGCCTTTCACGCTCCTTCTTTAGCTTCGCCCCCTTGCGTGTACGGGGATTACCACGGACCGGACAGTTGACGCCACCCACGGCCGGAAATTTCCCGGTTCAGTTCCTACCCGTTTTGCAGAATGCCGATCAAGTAGCAGGGCAGGGTCTTGGCCTTCGCCTCCAGTGGTTTTGATTGCTTATTATCGTGAAACCTTTTTTACCGCTGCCATGTCCGATAAGGAATATAAGCCCGACCGTTGACTCGCCCTCCTCTGACAGTTCTCGGGCCCTTAGACCTTCTCCCTTGACGCCCCCCAAAGTGACCTTTTCCCTGGTGCTGCGCGCTGCCGGCGGCTGTAGGGATCCAAGCTCCTGTCCTTTGCGTTCTCCGCCACCCTATTAACTTAGACGGTTTATCGATTTCTGCCCTTTGCTACTGAAAGGATTTGGTGGTCTTTTCCCCCCTCGCGCAACCGACGTTTACCCCCCCACCTTCCTAGTTTCCTCGCGTATAAGTTCTTTAGACGAGTATACCTTCTTTAAGCCGGCGCTCGGCCGGAAACCATTTGGAAGTGGGTGAACGCATTCCATATGATCGGCTCTACCGTTTTTTTATGGCTCGCGATACCTCCAACTTTTTCCGACCCCTCGGCAGGTTTCTTCCGTTAGTTTCGATCCGTAAAGTCTTTCAGCGCTTTGGTATTGTCCCCTTCGGAGCTACTCTCCCTTCAGCCTCCGCCAGCCTAGATTCGAACCGCTTCCGGGCCCCCCTCTCCGGGGAGAGATGATGGTCCCCCCCGAGCTCTTTCCCCCCTATGACGCCCCCCGCAGGTTTCTCGCTCCCTTTTCAGTCTTGAATGTCTTCGAGGAATGTACGATGGTCGTCCGCCTCCCTTTCCTCTGCAAGTTGCGAGGGTCTTTCAATCTTTGCACGGTCGTAGATTGCTTCGGTTTCCTGTTGTATTTTCTCACGAGATCGCTTTGCGCGTTCATAGGCGGCTTCTGCTGATTCCAGGTTTCCACGCAGCCGGTTTTGATCCGCCTTGCGCGTGCATTTTCACGCCTTCTGAACCGCCTTCCTTGACAGGATCAGTTATCCGATCCGGATCATGTTCGTCGATCGCGACTCTGACAAAGGCGTATCTCGAGATCTTGAGGATAGCGCTGCACGCCCTTCCTTTGGTCGATCTTCACCATATTGATGGTTCTTCGTTTCTTCCCCTGGTTGGGCGGCTTTGGCAGACGGTCCATCCTTGTGCTTACTGAATCCTTCGCCAGATACCGCTCCTCTTTTTTTTTTGATCCCTAGACCTCACCACGCTCGGCCGTTGACCCCCCTTCGTTTCCCTGGGAAATTCGTTCCCCGCTCCTTACGAAGGCGGGATTCATCTCCATACCGCATCTGGGTGGTTGTTCTTTCTCCGTTCTTCGTCCCGCCTTCGGCACTGCTCCCTGCTTCCCCTCAATTCCATTGCTTTCTGTTGTTTCTGGATTCATTTTTTTTTGAGGAGAGCGTTTGCGTTTGTTTCCTCCGCCTCTTTCAGTTTGTCCTGCAATGTCTCACCTCCGGCCCCCCTCTGGTCCGCTCTCCCGTCCAATGGTTTTTCCTTTTCTCTTCCATATTTCTGCAGACGCGCGTGCTTCGTCTCATTTGTGTCGCCCCTCTCATGCCTTTCCCCCCCTTCGTCCGATCTCTGGACGACCCCCATCCTTTTTTTCTGAGTTTCTCACTCCGCTGCCAAGGTAAATTCCCTTTTTGTTTCTGAGCTTTCCCCCCAATCGCTGCGTCACGTTGCCTGGACTGCTTCTGAGGGTTCGACTGTGCCTTCCCTTCGCCTCTTGCCGCGCGACTACATTTTTTCGCGTTTCGATCCCTTTACCAAACGTGAAAACAACCGCGATCCGCCCGCGATTCGTGACGACTTGCCCCCTCCCGATAGTTCGATCGTACGACCCCCTTCCTCTGCCTTCTGCATTGTCCTTGGCTCTGGTGCCCCTTCGTTTTCTATCCTCCATAGTTTGCCATACGTCCCCCAAGACTCATCGAGCCGTCATCGGATCTCTTTCCCTTTCTCCGATTCCCCTCGCGCGCGGGAGGGCTTTCTATTCCGCGACTGGAAGGTCACAAGATCTCCCTTTACGTCCGCGATAAGATCGGTGTTCCCCTTTCGCTCCTTCGTGTCGGGTTCTCAGCACAGTTCGGGAAACACAAAACCGTCCTTCTTGCAATTCCTTGTGCTGCAAAGGCCCGAACTTCTGGCCCTTCGCCTTCCCAGGCGTATACCGCGCGGCGGTGCCGAGCTTCGGCGACGTTTAAGGTCTTCCCCCGGTTGCGATCGGGAGTAACCTTACCCCCCCCCTTGGCACGGCTCACTTTTGCTCCCCTTTTGCGCGGTTTTTGTTTTTTTGGGAAGACTTTGGTGAGAGCGCAAAGCATCTGACCGCGGCTTGCCCTTTTTTCTTTCTGCTTCTCCCTCAGCCATGCGTTTACCCCCTTTGGTTCTTGTTCCCTCTCAGGACTCCTTCTTCGACATTTATGGCGGTTTACTGCGCCCTAACGAAGGGCTCTGTCCTGTTCTGCATCGGCAAACACCGTACGGCGGCGCCCCCTTTCTCCCGGGGCCCTCTTCTCTGAGAGCCTTTTCTTTCCACTCCGTCTCATGATTTTCACTGACCCAGTGTTATGGCGGCCACATTTTTTTCATAACGTTTACCCCCCTGGTCTAGTTCCAGGAGACCTAAGTCCTCAATCACTCATCAAAATAGTGGAGACTTCTGGCCGCTCAGGAGTTTTTGTGGCGTACCGTGCATATGGCCCGATTTCAAAATCCCCGCTGCCCCCTTCCGTCTCTTTTTTCCCCTCCTGATGACAATTCTTACCCCGTCCTTCCCCCGGCCTTTCCTCCCCACCCGCTGCATTAGCGAACCGGCTTTCATCCTCTGACTACCAGCTCTTGATTTGTTTTCCTTCCCTCCGGCACAAGGATGCCCCTTTTTTTTTTTGTAGACCGCCTCTGTTAGTTCGCTGTTGACCCCCGAGGCGCTTTTATCAAGCTCGCCCCATGTGCTCGCCTCTCTATTTTGAACCTTTCTTTGCTGACGCTGCGCGCTAGTCCTTCTCCTTTCGCTCCCCAGAGTATTTGTTACTCCCAAACCTATCAACCCCTTTTGTCCTCTGCGAGGGCGTTGGGCGAGCTCAGACCTTCCTTTTGTGACGATGAGAAAGAAGTTTCCGCCTCTTTCGCCCTCCGCGCAACTTCGCCCTTTTTTCTCTCTTGATCTTTTTTTTTTGGTTTCTTTCCGAGGGCCGTGATTCGGAATGTTCGTGATACGAGCGAACGTCTCCCTTCTTCAGCGTACCCTTTTTTTTTTTCTTTGGGTTTTCCCCCATAACACCTAGGCCGGTAGGATACTGAGGTCAGCCCCTTTAGAGTCGGATACGGAGTTCGGTACTCTCGTTATTTTCCCTCCTATTCCTCTTTAACAAGGGGATCCGTCGAGGCTTTCGGCCCCCTCCCTCGGGGTCGTCTCCCCTCACGTTCACAAAATCCCTTTCCTAGTCCCTTTTCCGGGCTTCCCGGCTCCGGCTTGTTTCCAAATGCGAGGACCCCTATTCCTCACGCCGAAGGTGCGTCCCCTTTCCTTTTTTTTTTTCTCAGACCTGGAGAACATTTCACTGACTTATATCACATTTTGATCTCAGGGGCCTGAGCCTCGGGCATGCTTTGTCGGCCCCGGTTTTAGGGTAATTCCCCTTCCCCGTTTTTCCCCCGCTATTTTTACGCCTCCTTGTGGGTTTTCGTCGCGCCTTTAGGTTTATATCCCCCTCCCCCCCTTGCCCAGGTTTTAGTTACTCATGCCGTTGTCGCCGGGGGACTCTCCCACATATGCGTGATCGCAATTCTATCTTCTCTACCCCGCTATGATGGCCACGTTGACATCAGGCCCCCTTCGTGAGTCCTATTTTGGTTATCGCTTTTTTCACTTCGAAGCGCGCCATCCGTTCAGTCCCCTTGATGTGCTGACCAACGTTCGCCTCTTCCCGAGGCGGTTAGGTCCCGATGTTAAACTCGCTCGTATTTTTTGCTGGCGCCCCCCGCGCATTTTCGTCACATGGACACCGCGACCCCTCCCTCCTAGTTTTTCACTTAGATTGTAGCCTCCCTTTTGAGCCCTCCCGTCGCCATTGGTTGTTCTTTGCAACCTTTTTTTTGCTCAGAGCTGACGCTTCCTTTTTCCCCCCCTCCTCCGATCCCGCTAACTCCTCCAGATCCGCATTCTCTGTCATCGTGACGATTCACCGGCAGGGCTTCTTCGGATTGATTTCTCCATCTAGTAGCCCCCCCCATTCTGGAGAAGCCCTCTGATCAAAGGCTTAGGCCTCGGTAAGCGCCCAAAGCCTCGCATATCCACCCCGTAGCGGGGGTTGATGGTGTCCCGTCCTCCCGGGTTCCACTTTTCAGGAAGACGGAAGAGTTCTCCACAGACTCTCCGATGCACCCAGGCGAAGGCGATCCGATCCTCTGGGAAACCCCTGAGCCTTGGCCTCGTTTTCTCCTAACCTCCGTACTCGTGCGAGTCCTAACTCGGACGGCTTGAAACAAAACCACAAGTGCGTGGCCTCCCCTTCCTGTTTCCCACAACGTTTCGTGTTTTTGAGTATCCCCACGGAAGTTACCGATCGGCTATCCCAGAAGACCCCTCCCCCGGCTTACCAAAGCATTGTTTCCGCGGACTGGACCTTTTTCGTCCATTCCCGATTCCGGCTACGACGCGCCACGCCCCTGCCGCGAAGGCCTAACTTTACCTCCGAAGGTTGAGATTTAATCCCCCCGGACGTAATCGCCTACCCACTTCGCTGGCCGGGATCGACCCCTCCGGCCTTCAGTGGCCGAACTACACCAAGGGTAAGGCTGAAGCAGAGTAAGGAACGTCTCGCCCCTATTGAGCCTCCCCCTCTTTATTTCCCCCCGCCCCCTGACGTTGTTTGCAGACACAGGGCTGCCACTAGCGACTTCCGTCTTCGATCCCTTCCTGGCCCATTAAGCTACGACAGTGTTCCCCCCCCTTTCGTTCTAGACTCGATGACGCAACGGTGGCTCAAGCCGGCTGCTGCGGCGCTCCCAGCCTTTTCTTAGGCTAGAGCGTCAGATGCCTGATCCAAGAGGCCGCTACCAGTTCTAGCGCCTGCGAAGTTGATACCGTTACTTTCCTACTATCTCAAAGAAGTTGCACCACGTCTCCTGACCCGGTTAGTTTTTTTCCTCTAGATCGTAGGATTTTTAGCGCATAGTTGAGCTTCTTTTTTGAAATTCACCCTGGGGCAGTGAGGTATCTCCCCTAATCGGTTTTTTTTCCGCCCCTTATGATTCCCATTGACCCACGATCTTGCTTTTTGACCTTGCCTGAGCACAGATCTTAAAATGTGTAGGTTTAGCTTCTCCTTTCTTCTTCGCCTTCTCCCCTCGACGCTTTTTTTACGCGATTCGTAGAGGTTCCCTTTTTATCTGGCAGGTTTTCCCCCCGGGGTCAGTCGGTAACTTCGAAATGGGTAAGAGATTTTTACGCCGTTCGTTCCCTGAGTTTTCCCGTCTCCCGCTTCCCTTGCGTCCTCTCCTATGAGCCTGAAGTTCTCAGTTGTTGATAGAGGGCGGCCTACCTTCCTATCCTCTTAATCTAGTAGATGTCGGCGCCCCCCCGATCTGGTTGGAATGGGAGGAGGTCTTTTTTTCTTCACACTGTCAAGGCGCAGCATCTCTATCTTTTCACCCGTCCAGAGTGACTCCCCCCTCTAAGATCTACCAAAGGGATCACCTTTTTCATGGGAAAGCCGAATCCCCTCTTCTTCTTACTGATTATTCCTTCCGTACCCCTTTGTCTACTCGGGCTCCAGTGATTTGGCCAGCCACGTCTCGAGTGAGCTCGAGCGGCAACCCATTCTCTTTGCCAAGGTCCCATTGGACGCATTTTAGTCCGGAGGTGTCTCCCGTCCCTCCACCAAGACTCTCTCCCCCAGCAGCGGCCTTTCCTGCCGTTTTTTTTCCTCCACCAACCTCCTCCTTGAACGACAAGCGTCCCCCGGTTCTTCTCGCCGCGCGACAGGGCGGGCCCGCGCATGAAGAGCTTGGTTCCCCCCTCCTATGTGGGCTTTTTTAGAGATATTCTTATGGCCCGCCTGCCCTGGCGAAATTTAAGAATCCCCCGGCCGGACGGACCTCTTTTTTGGACTTCGCGCCGTGGTTGAGGTCGCCCCTTGCTCATTCCGTCTTTCTCGGTTCTGAAGGCCTCCCCCCCCCTGTATGTTTCCCCCTACGGCACCCCCCTCGACCCTGCCAAATTTGCCGCCGGGCTAATCCAAATTATTCCCTTTGACGACGCGATTCGTTTCAGATTCATCCCCCCCCCTTTCAGCACCCCTTTTTTTTCACGGATTACGATCCTTGTCTGTTCCTCTGCTGCGTTGAACATTCCGCCTTCTCCCCTGGTCAGCCTCCGCTCGTACTCGCTGGCAACCCCTCGGATTTGGTATCCTTTCTGGCTTCCCCCCTTTTCGTCGGTGAACCTTTTTAAGACCGCCGCGCTTCCGTACGTGCGCGCAATCTCGACCCGGACCCCCCTCGCCGCTCCGGAGCCCTGCCCGAGATGATCTCCTGAAACATTGGCATGCGGCTATCTTCCTCTACGCCATCGACGTTCTCCCGCCGGAACCAGATGATCGAGCCCCCCGGCGTCCACGTTAAAGAAGATTCACTTTTTTCCTCAGGTCCCCCTTTCTCATTCAAACCATTCCCCCAGGATCGCTTACCGGCATCTCTTATCGCGTGAGCAGTCGATTTCTGAGCCCGTCCCGTAGAATCTTCTCACGCTGACGACCATTCTTCTCTCCCTTCCCCCTTGTCAGCTCTGGCCTGGTTCTCCGGTTTCCCTGTGATAGTGTCATGGTTTGACTCAAGCATGGCGGGCAAATTCGATACGTCCTCCCCCCTGGGTCGTCTGCCGTTGCTCATTCCCTCACGCTTTCCTCTCTATACGAGGCGCTCGATTCACTCTCCCTTTAGACTGATTCACCTTGCCAAGCTCTCTCCTTCTGTTGCTTGTCGCGTCTTGAGATTGTGCAAACCAGTGAGCGGGCACGTTTTTCCCAGGCTACCTTGAGCAGATCCCTTCTTTCGGGAGCGCGCGAACGAACGCTGACCGCACTTTTACCACTTAATTATCCGGCTTTAGCTCCCTCGACAACTTCTTGGCCTCCTTCTAAACGCCCCCCCCCCTTATCTGGTAGCCACACTGGAGGGGCTATTTTTTTCTTCTGTTCTTAGCCGTCAGGGCGCGAGTGTCCAACTTTTTCCCCTCGACGGCACAAACCCCGTCTTCTAGAATCCCCTCAACGGTTAGATAGATTTGGGAAAGCATTCTTGTTAGAAACGCTTCCTGTGCTTTTTTTCCTTCCCCCTGTTTTTTATGGCGTCACTTTTCCCCCTTCCGTTCTTTGTTCCCCAGACCCGTAAACCCCCCCAGATAATTTTAGGTAGGGCGAAGTCTCTCCTTTTTTCAGTGCAAATCGTGGCGCTAGATCTTTTTTTAGGCGGCAGGTGTCTTCGGGCGCCTCACTCTCGTTGATTTTCCCCGAGTGTCCACCCAAGTACAATGACTGTTACCGTTCTTTCGATTCCCTGGCAACGGCCGTGTCATACCCTCCCGGACCCTCCCCTTCCCCCTGGATTCTCAGGGCACGCACCTTCTCTTTAGTGGGTTGTTACGAAGTTCTCCCTGTATACCTCTGCTGCGCTACACCTAACCTTTTTCTTACGGCCCTTGCTGGTGCCGCTCCCCCGGCCTTTGTTCTAGCTCACAGGACGGCCTCTCGTGAACCGCCTCCTTTTGCGAAGCTTGCGCGCGGCCGTCTGCCCCCCTCTCTCCCTTTTCCCCGGTTCCCCACACGATACACGCTTTTCCTTTCTTAGTGTTTTGGACCTATTTGCCTACTCGAATGCACTCCTTTGGTGACCGAGAAAGCCATCCGCCTTTCCTTCTACACGACATCGCTCCTCGTCCTCCCTTGCGCTCCCTTCCGGTGACGATGGTTGGATGACGATGCGGTATTTCGTAAGCTTGTTTCTTTCTTTCGATGAGCCGGATGAAGCGACTCGGCCCCGTTCCCTGGAAAATGACTTTCCCCTCCCCAACTTTCCTAGGACTCCTGCTTGACTTAGACCGATGCGGCGGCGTTCCGGTGCCCCGCAGTCCCTCCCTCCCGGGTGCAGCACCCTTAAATCTCCCTCGAGGTATCTCCCCTCAGCAATCGGGGATCCGATCGAACTTTCAGATAAAGTATTACGGACCGTTTTGCTCCCCGGCGACGGGCCAACAAGCGATCCCCACCTTCCAGACGCGGATGCAAACTGTCCCTTCAGGAGTTTGATGACAATTGGCGCCTCTACTTTACTCCCCACAGTATAGATTTTTTTGACCACTCTCCCCGGTTCTTCCCCCTCGGTTTCCACCTTTTTTTTAAGGATCCATGCCACCGGCCCCCGCATCTTCTTCTTTTTCCCTTTCCCTAAGTTGTTTTTATTATCTCTGCCAGAACCTTCTTTATGGCATATCACGAACCCCTTTTTCCGTTTTTTCTTACCCCCCCTTTTGCCCTCGTCTCTCCCTTTTGATTTCTCCTAAAACCTATTTTAGGCTCATCTCTATTTCGGATTTTCGATCACCGCTCCCAGGTTCCCTCTCGGCTTGCGTTGAGTCTATTTGGGTTCTAGCCTTTCCCCCGTACCTAGCGCCCTTAGGCCCGTCGGAGGAGACCTTTTCCCCCAGTTGATCGCTCTCCCGATGGGTTCTCGGACCTCTGTCCCAATCCACCTCGAAGTCTCCGTTTTTTTCCGTTCCCATTGAGTTCCCTGACCCTTCCCGTGGAAAAACCTTCTGAGTTAAGCCTTCTCACTTCTTCAGCACCCTTTTTCGCGGTTTTTTTTCTTTCAACCCTCATTTCCCCTCCCTTCCGCTCAAGATGATTCTCTTATTTAGAGTCGCTAACATAACAAGGGCTCAACCGCCTCACGAGTCAAAAGTCCCCGGCTCTTACGGGTTTGGAGATCGTTCTTTAGTCTGAATTGGAACAGACCGTCTTTCTCCTTTTCGTCGCCTTTCCGTTTCCTTGCCCTCCCAGGACCATGAGAACTCCATCTTTGTATTTTTTGCAGCGTTTTTTCATCTCTCGCCGGCCTTGCGAGCATGCTTCAGTCCACCGATCTTGATTAGCAGTGCCTTTTTTTTGCAGTTCCTGTGCTCGCCCAGTCGAGGAAACCCGACGCCCAAAAAAAGACGTTGTCTACCTCCCTTTCCTGTTTTCGATTTCTCTCCCACGTTACCCCCTTTTTTGCCGGCGGGCTTGCGTCAAACGATCAGCGCCTGCGTGCGAAATTTTACCTTTCCCCCCAAACTCTCTTGAGTTGTGATGTCCCTTCCCCGGTTTTGCACGTTCCGAGTGGCTTCCCGTAGAACGTCCCAGTCTTGGCCATTCCGTTCTTAGAAACCCGTCGTCCATTTCCCCCCCCCACTTTTATTCCGAGAAGACTCCCTGCCTGCTCGCCGGGCCCATTCTTTCCTGTGCCGGCACGATCATTCTTCTTCCTTCCGTCATGAGCCCCTTTTTTTTCACCTTTCTGACCCGGTCCTTCCTAACACGGGAAAAGAACCGTCTCCTTCAGTCATTGCGCGCAACTTCGAGTGCTTCCCGTCGCCGCCGACGTTGTTTCACGATCGCCTCCCACGGGCACCTGCCCATCCTTAAGGCCCGCGATACGCCCAATTCAAGCCCTTCCGTACTCCGCCGCCTCTACGGCCGGTTTAGACCTCTCTTTTTTTCACAAGAACCCGTTTCTCATAGTTGCGATAACTTCCCGGATAGGAAACTTAGGGATCAGCTGCGTTCGAGCCGAGCTCCTTCAGACTTGTATACTCGGCTATTCCCCCTTTTCCCCTTCGTGCGGTTCCACATGAGAGCCCGACGCGCCCCTTTAGCCGCTCGATAAGACAGCATTCCGGTTATCCCCGATGAGCGCATAGTATTTTTCGGTCCCGACGGAGGGCCTGCCTCGACTTGAGCACATTGTTTCTGCCTCCCGTTTTTTTTGTTCATGGCGAGTCGTTTTTCCTTTCCACGATCGGCGAGTATCCATTTTAGATTTTCAAGTAGCGTACCTGGGTTGTAACGGCTTATGCGCCCCGTCCATTGCCTTGCGATGCTCAAGCCCGCGACACTTTTTGCTCTCCCCCCTCATTTTTTGACGGGCCAGGAGGCTACCTGGCAGACTTTTTCAGTTGAATCCGTAGGGATCCTGATTAACGATGTGTTTCCGCGCGTTTCCTGCGGCAGGTCGGCCCCTTCTAGGTAGACCTGATCGCCGACCGCTGCAAAGTTGTCTCATTTGTCCCCGGGAGGTCCGTCAGCATTTAGGCCCCTTTATTCGATTCCGCGGATAACCTTTCATTTTCTAGATTCGCATAGGCTTGGTGACGAGTCCCTCCCTAGACCACAGACGATCACCCCCCCTGGCGGCTTTCGTTTACAGCAGATCTCCCCACCAGTCTGCCCGGTTGCTTCAGCCCCGGAATGCCGCTCCGCGCCTCTTCCTCCTTAGAGACGGAATCCTTCCAATTGAGCTCCCTTGGCTTGAGGTGCGCGAACCGCAACTGCGCGGTCGGTCGTAGATTCCCATATTGATGGATGACTCCTTGTGGGCCAGGCAACCATGCGGCTTGGTCATCTTTTTTCCCCAGTACTGTGCTTTTTGCTTGAGCAGACCTTGTCAACTTCCTTCGCACCACCCTCCCTCTTTCCCCAGCGGATGATCGACGGAGCAAAACCTCCTGCCCTCAAAGTACTTCCTTTCCCCAGGTCATTTGGGAATCTACTCCGTTCACCCTTTTTTGGCCCATTATTCACTCTATCTTTTCCAATCCTCTTGTGAGAGAGATGACGAGACGCCCTTAACTGTCTGCCTCTACCTCCTGAGTGTAAACCTCCTTCCGGAAGTGGCCGTCTGTTATTCTTTTCCCGAGATGGGTGACGCCTCACGCTTCCGCTGATGATCTATCTATGCTTCCTCAACCTACCGGAAAACGTGCCCTCGTTTACAGCCTCGACGTTCCAATGGTGGACCTAATGGTTAATCCCATGCCGACCTGAGATCCCGCTTCGTTGCCGCTTCCCCAATCTTTTCCTTTAAGCTTTTTTTTCAAGGAGTCCGATCCCACCCTATTCCCTGACGACGAGTTCTCCTTCCAAATTCGCTGTTCCCTTTTCGTGATAAGTTCTAGGTGGCGCACGCTGGCCTTTTCGTGCGCGGTGCGCCGGTTCCTACTGTTTCCTTCCCAGCTTGCAGATTTCCCTCGATCTAGTCTCCTAATGCGTTCATCTCGCCCCTTTGTGAAACGTACGTCCGGAGCCGCGCTCCTGCGACCCGCGCAACTGCATCCCTTGCTGATCGGCCCGTACTCCCATACCTCTCGGCCGAGCATGCCGCTTTTTAGACTTGCGCTGACCCCGGACCCACAGTCTTTTCATGTTACCTAATGTTCTTTTTCTGTACTCTCTCCCACCTTACATACGCTTTGCACCTTCAGATCGCTCGCTTCCTTTCTGTCGCCTGCACCAGCTATCGGTCCCTTCCCCGATCTGAAGCCCTACGTCGTCGATCTATTTTTTATCTCCTTTTTCTTTCTTCCCGGGATCCGCCGTTTGTTCGCTTCTTTCCCAGCATGGCGGGCAAAACCGGTCGCTCCGATCACATGGGGCCTCCTCCGTTTCCCTTCCCGCCCGTCTGAATTTCTAGAGAGGCGCTAGCTTCCGTCGCTTTGACGGCGAGTCTGCCGGTTCCCGTTCGAGCTTTTCCCCTCCTTGTACTCCCCACCAGGTGGGCCCTGCCCGCGATCCGATCGTTCTTTTTTCCTCGGTGGCGCGCCTCGAAACGTTCCCGCCCCTCCTTTATCACCCTAACTTATCCCTACGTTCCCACAAGCAATGCTCCCCGTTTTTTTCTTTTTTGGCCGCGGCGGTCTACCCGACCCCCCTATTTCCCAATTTTTCCAGGCCTCAGTTACCCCCTGAGTATGCTTTTAACGTCAGGGTCTTTGCATTTGTCGTCTTCATTCTTTCCCCCCCACGGTCGGCGGTGATCCATACCGCTCCTCCCTCAGTGGATCCTTTTTCCTTATGACGCTCTTCCTCGCTCACCCGTGGTTATGGCGGCCCCCCAGTGCCGGTGCGGCGTCACGTCAAGTACAACAAATGGTCCCCCGTAGGCTCTCCTAGGTGCCGCGAACACCCCCTCGTTCCCTTTTTGATCGTCGTCGCAGGCTGAGTCCTTCTTTGCCCTAATTTTTTTCCGTTTTGTGACAGAATGTTTCAATTGTTCGCTGGCGTCCTCCGTTTCTCGTCGGACGATGCAACTCCGTTCCGTAGCCGGGAATCCCTGCAGTTAATTGTGACCGTTTGATGTGCCTTTTTTTTCCGCAGCTCTTGCTTTTTGGTTCCTCCTCTTCTCCCCCAATTCGCAGAAAGAGACCCCTGCCGCTGTACGCAATTTCCCGCTCGCTTTTACAAGCTCGTTGCGACTTTTCTCCACTGCGATCCTTGGATGAATTTTGCTCCTATTCTTTGCAGTCCGGTCGATGCCACCCAATCTTTTTCGGTGACCCCCTCTAGCTCCATTGGGCAGGGGTTTGTGCGACGAGCGAAGCGACTGCATCTGGTGAAGACGGAGAAAGATTTCGCCAGATGTCCTTTCCGAAGAGACCTCGCGAAACTTTACGATTTCTGCTCAGCTTGCCCCCTTGGTGTTGAAGGAGTGGATTCGTTGCTTCTCTTGCTTCTATCTCAAAGTCTGACCCCCTCAAGGTCATATTAGTCTTTCTTGAATTACGCCTAACACTCGGGCCGACATGTTTAGGCTCCTTTGACGACTCCCCGTACTTCAACTCTACTATCTTGTCTCGGCGTTTTGACTTCAAGTCTTTCTCCTGGAATGAAGCCAAACCGAAACGCCCTTGTTTACCTGGCCTCGACCCACATCTTGGTTTTTGTACCGAGCTGAAAAGGTTTCCGTCCATTTCCATTCTATCTTGAGAGCTTTCTGACTTTTACCCCCCGGTCGCACCCAAATAGTCGCTCACGCCTGCTTTCCCCCTTTCATGGGATTTTTATCTCCAACCTTGACAGTCTCTCTATTGCCCCTTTACTCACGCTCTAGCCTTTCCTTTCGTCCCCTGGGCGAGCCCCGGTAAGGCAGAGATTTTAAAAAACGTCACCCGATCCATGAACCCCATTTTATGGTCCCCTCTATCCCTCCCCAGTTTGGAGGGAGATGTCAGCCTATTTGCCTCCCGAAAACCTTGCCGTTCTTTTAACTTTATGACCCCCCTCTTTGATCACGGGTTTCCCCCCCAACCAGTTTCTTCTTTCCCGTTGATTAAACCAACTCTTGTGCAAATTTTCATCACCGTCCCCCATCCACTTTGGACCCAGTTGCTGCCAGGTTGTTATCGCCTGGTTTGAATCTCGTCTGTCTCTCGACCTCCCCTCGGATATTGAGTGCGCCCTTTGTCGCTTTCCCCTTTCGGGTCTGAAGTAATAACTCGACTGCTATTTTTTGTTCTACCCCTTGCTGATCCCCGCGGGCCCCACTGCCCTCCCGATCCTTTCTTTTCCCTTTGCTTGTTGATCCTGGTTTGCGTTGTACCTGCCTTCAGTCCCCTCCCCACTAGGTTGTGCTGCACCTTTTCACCTTAACGTCTGCCTGTTGACTTCTTATCATCCGGGCGCGCGCAGCTCCCCGTTGACATCACCGCCTCGTCATGAAACCGCCCCCCCCTCCAGGTTGATTCATGGATGATGTTGCGGTTGTTTCGCTTTGCGGGAGACGTCGTTATCCGTAACGTATGAGACTTCGATTTCGCCTGTCGAAACATGGCTCTTCCAGCCCACGCGTGAACGTTTTTACTAAGAGTCTTGGCCATCTACCGACGCTTTTCCAGGCGTCTCCCCGGTAAATTTTCAGGATATCCATTACCTTCCCTCCTTTCGACCATGGCTCTAGACCAGAGTCTGGAAACAGCCATAGTGGCCTTTTTGGAAAGCGGCAGGTTTGCTTGCCTGTCCCCTGAGCCGTTCTGCGGCCTCCTAACCCCCACCCTATTTTTAGGTGCCTCATGTTTCCCCCAACAAACGGGTTTTCCGGGCGGGTTGCTGCCGTTGCAGCGACTCAACGATTTTTTTGTGCATTCTCTCAAAGGTGCCTCCTTTGTCAAAGGACTTCCGTTTCAGTTCCGTCGTCCCCCACAGTCTTTTCTTTCTTTCCCCGCACCGCCAAATGAATTGCGAGTCTTCTCCTCTCTATAAGTCCACGTTTGGGGTGTCCCCTGTTTTTGAGGGCTGACACGAGAAGTGAGCGATTCGTTCCCCACAATGTAGATTTTTGTAACTTCTCTCCCCTCCCCGTCCCTTTACAGTCCACCGATTCAACGAGTCAGGCCCGCTTTCCCTCAGCAGGACGAGCGAAGTCCGGTGTTATTGGCCTTTTCACTTTCACCTTTGGGTTGAAGTTCTGCCTAGACGGTTCCCCCCCCTTTTTTCCGTTTTTCTCCTTTACGTTTCTACTGCCTCTTCCCTAGCTGACCATGGCCGTCACCCTCCGCCAGTGGCTCCGACCATTCTCTGCCGTTTCTCGCCTGAAGCCCCCCATCACGGTGGTCCTCAAGCATCCTTCTGCTTTTTTTTCCGGATGCCTGCCTTGATCACTTCAGGTCGTCTTTTTTCCGTGGTTTCTATTCCTCTCCGATATACTGCTATTGCGCAGCCGGATTCGTGTTCATGCCGAATTTTTCGTAAGATCTTACATACGACGCCACTCGGACTCACTCGCCGATTTCTCCCATCGCTCGGTATCCTCTAGCTCGGCCGAAATTCGGACCGTGCGTTTCACGGCGTCCCCCCTCCCTTGATCGGCCTACTTTTTTCCAGGTCTTTGAGCTATCCGCCATGACACCGATTTTTAGACCGTCCTACATGGCCCCCCTCTGTCTCGGAAATTATCTTCCGTGGCCGTTTCCTTAGAGCGGTGTTTTGAGATGCTACCAGCCCCCGAGAGACCTTATACTTACTGATTTGGTTCCGGATTTGCTTTTCGAGTATTGATTTCGGTAACTCTTAGGTAATGATCCAAAAACCCATGTCTATACAGGTTTCTCGACATTATTCTTTACCTTTGGCCGCCAGAGGGATGTCGCCGTCTTCCTCCCCCCTTCCGCTGAAGTTGCGTTGCAAGGATAACGATGGGTCGGATAATACGGGTAGAGCTTTTCGGTTTACCCCGGTTCCCCCAGACTATCCGTTCTCAGATAGATTTTCTCTAGTCGTATTAGTTCCCCGGTATTCGTTAGGGCACGTGTCGAACCGGAAGCAGCCTAGCCATGCGTCTAGGAGACCCCCCGAGATTCCAGTCTCCTTTTTCGGAATTCCCCCTTTGACCATTACTCAGAGTTTCTTCCCTGCTTTCCCCAATCAGTGATCGTTAGGACAGTACGGACTCAGTGTCCTGCCTTGGATTGTGAAGCGCCGAAACGCTTCGGTCCGCCTTTCTTTCCTAGTCCTGACGCCCGGCTCCAAACCATTTCCTGTGTGAGCTTGTGAGGTCACGGTGCCGGTTGAGTCCATTCGCACGTTCCGCATAATATATGACTTTATCCCTCCAGGCTACCCCCCCACAACCCTCTCGCGACTCCAGACCAGCGGGTTAATTCCTCTTCCTGGCCTGTCGGACGTTCGAACTGCGGCATTGTATAGCTTCCATTTTTTGTTGAGTTTTTTGAGTGAAGATTCCGCGGGCGGTCGGCCCTTTTTTAGCTCCTCTCTTCCGGGGACTGTAAAGTATGGGATTATTTCACGGCTTTTACCCGTGTGGGTGAGGTGTCGCCGCCGATTCCCGTTTTGTGAGACAGGAATTCCCCACATTCCTCCCTTCCAACCCTTCCCCTCGGACCCCTCTTCTCCAGGCCCATTGTTCGTTTAATCCCCCCCACTTTTCGCTCCGCGCGCGCTTTGATTTTCTCTAACTGAAGGATTCATGCCTGTACGTTCGTACTGATCTCCAAATTTTTTTTTTCTTTCTTTTCTTTTTTTTTTTTTATATTTTTTTTCTTTTTTTTTCTTATTTTTTTTTTTTTTTTTCCTCTCTGCGGTCGCTGTGAGAGGCAAATCCAGCTGATTTTTTCGAGTTTCCTTCCGCGCTATTAAATCTGGTGCGCAACGCGACTCTCCTTTTTCTGTGAGCGCGTTTTATCCTAATAGACCGCTCCCTACGAGCCCCTGACAGATCTACCTGAGATCCGTTATTTATTTGGACCACAGGAACCAGTCTTTGCTCCACGCCCGCCTCTTCTTTGAATACCCTGCACCCTGGGCGGAACAGCTCGACTGCACATAGTCAGAGGGTCCCTGACAGACTACTTTCTTGCGTTCCTAGGCCCCACCAGTCGGTTTTTTTTTCCTTCCCCCTTTTTAAGAATCTTTGACAACCCCCACAGTCATAAGGAGCGTAACCGAATATTCTTGTCCTGAGCGGTTCGCTTCAACTGCTAGTAAGAAGGCTCCCTATTTTACGGACAAAGTAGTAGCTCGTGTTCGGTTTTCTCAGTCCTTTTCCTTCCCTTTTCCATCATTTTTAGTGCCCATTTCTTGCATCTTGAAATCGGCAAAAATTTTCATCCCTCTATGGACAGCTCACGTTGCCCTCAATTATTTCGTTAGGCTTATTTTCGGGATACGATAACGAGGGTCAGGCTTCGTTCCGGCGGACTCTTCCAGGCTGAAGGGCCGTAGGGTTTGGTACAGTACCCCCAGAGAGGTTTCCGGTCACCTCGCGTGTTTTCCCAGTGATGGGCTCGGGGTTCGTCCCCCCCTCCCTCCTCCCCCCTCTTTTTTCTCCTAATCATATCCCCTTCTGTATTCCAGAGGTCCCTTCGTGTATACAAGTGTGTACGTTTGCGGCTATATGTCGAAATGCTGACCCGGTTTAAGTTCCCTTTCCTTTCTTTCGGCTTACTTCGTTCAGGGTGTGGTCTGCCCCGTCGTATGAATCGGCAAACCCAACGTTCTTGCTCCTTGAAACCGCCCTGAGGACGTCTCTTCCCCCCTGTTCTGAATCTGAAATCCCTGAGGGGCTTTTTTTTTTGGTGACCAGTGTTATTTTCCCCCATGTCGTTTATTTTGGCTTTTTAGATCCCTCCCCAACCTCATGTTTCTGTAGTTACCGATAATCACTTCCCTGCACAACATCTGAGTCACGGGATCTTCCCCTTTCTCCTGAGCCCTCTGTGTTCGTCTGTCGCAGGCCTTTCATGAAGGACGTTCCAGTACTTCTGGAAACTTACTTTTTTTATTCATTGCCCCAATCGATTTCCTACGGCGTCCTTTTTCCCGGAGGTGCACGCTCGCGACAAAGTTGTAGCCAGGGAGTCTTTTTTTTTTCTCCCTCCTTGCTTCCAAGTAATTTGAGGAAGACAGCTCCTTCTTGTCTGGTGACAGATGAGCCCTTAATTCTTTGTTGACCCCCCCCCCCCCAGATGGAGCCATGTGACTCCCTCTGATCCTTTTATAACTTCTTTTTTTTTCTCAGATGCGAGCTTCTTTCGCTTTCCCTCATCGTTTCTTTTGATTCCCACCCGCTACACGCGTTTCGAGCTCTAGTTTTTTTGCGACCGAGAAGTGGGGGGTTTTGCCCATCCCATCCGGGATATAGGACCTCCTCTCCAGCCTTTCGACCCCTCTGCTCACACGCCCTCCCGTTCGGCCACTGACGTTCGCTCTCCCGGGAGCGGATTTTGATTTGTAGGGGAGTTTCTCCTTCGTCAAGCTGAGAGACGTTGTCGTTTTTTCTCGCAGCTGGAAAAATCCCCCCCCAATGTTCGAAAGTTCGGCAATGCAGGTCCCCTTCCCCTTTAATTAGAGCTGGTATCGGTTCTTCTTTCCAGGCTGCACCGTGCCCTCCAGAAACCATTCAATTCGCGTCGATTCCATTTTGCCCCTTTTCCTCCTCCGGGGGTCAGCGCGTTCTCACATTCATCCGTTTCTCCTTACGGAAAGAGGGCGCAGCTCGTGACTTTTTAACAAGCGCGACAAAATAGTCTCTAAAGCCCTCTTTCTTCCCCATTCCCCCGTTAGCCGTGAAGAACGCTAATCTTTAGATATTGCTTAATTACCCTTTTTATTGCGCATGTTTTCCCTTACTCTCCCTTTCTTTGAATCTTTTTTAAGTAAACCCTCCTTTTTTCTGGAGATAATGCCTAAAGTCTCTTTCCTCCTCCTACGGTTTTTTTTTGCTCTTCCTTTTTTGTGACTCCCCGAACCTGTGGCGCGGGTGTGTTCGGAAGCCCCGAAAGTGGGGTGATATTCTCAATTTTCCCCCCCAAATCTGTTTCGTTTCCCCCTCTCTCTAGGTTCTTTTCACTTTTCGATCAAGATACCTTATTGGGTAACCTGTGACCTCTTCTGGCTTGATCTTTTTTGGGGTCTCGTTCATTTTTTGCCTCCTACCCTCGCGAGTCCGACCGTTTACAGGGCCTTTTCTTGACTTTCTTTCCCCGATGTCGGACTATTAGGTCAATAACTACGGCTATTTTGTTTCCCGGCTCCTTTCGTGACTTGCGCGCGCCCTTTAACGCCCATTCCTGAGTTGGAATTACGGGAGCGGTCTCTGAAGGAAGCATCCCTGTCGCCCGGTGGTGCCGTAATTTTCCCGACCCCGGCGACTGAGATTCCGATCTCCCTTTGTCATTTCGCGACCGCCCTTTAAACAAAGCTGAACAAAGCTTCGCGACCCCCTTGAGTTTTCCTACCGTCAGGAGTAGACAATTCGGTAGGTTCGGCTCCTCTTCGGTAGCCTGCATGCGGCCCCTGACGGTTCTTTCTCAGTCCCATATTTTTCCTCGCCGGGACTCGTGCCCCACAGCACCGCGGTAGCGGTTTTTTAGTAACCCCCTTCCTGGTTTGGATCGACCGCGAGACGTGTCTACCTCCCCCCTTTTTTGCAACCATCCTTTCTCCTAGCCGTGCCTGCCCTCACCTTTCGCTAGTGTCCAAGTATCTTCACGAGCATCGGGCACCAGCGTGCGCCAAAAGCCGCGTGCCGCTAACCATTTGATGCCGGCGTCCGGCAGTGCGTCCAAACAACGATAATCGCCGTGCCCTCTTTGCCACATCAAACGGAATCTGGCGGCGCTTTTCTAGGGGATGAACCGGTCCGTCTTCTTTACCCCTTGGCCCCTTGGACACCGACCGAGGAACGGAAAAATTTTGGATTTTCTTGAACCCCCGTAGTAAATCAGATGATGCCGGTCTCCCGCCGCCTGAATGCAGCGCGTTCTAACGTCCAGTTCTCACCCTCTTTGGTGCAAGTTGGAAGAGGTCCCCCCTCACTTTTCTGGTGTTGTACGGGATCTACCCCATTGCCGGCAACCGTGTGGTAGTAACAATAAAAAAAGCCCTTTGTCACGGGGCGTCAGGCCCAATCTGATCAATTCATCCCTTCGACCGAGCCCGAAGCGGTGGTATGACCGATACCTTGGGTTTTTGTGGCCCAACTTCCCGTCCGTTGAACCTTTTTGAACGATTAGACCCCTTTGGAAGCCGATACTCCTCTAATCGCCGTAGCGCCGCAAGTGTCCCTTTTATCGATTCCGTAGACCCCCTCACTGCAAAACCCCCGAATTTTTACGATTGGCTGTTGTTTCAACATATCTGCATGCAGTAGGGTGCCCTCTTCAGATTCTGTTAGAGGAGACGAACCCCTGTAGTTCTACTCTGCTGTTTGCGGTGAGCCGTGCCCGCTCCTTGGTTTCTTCCTTTCCCCCACCGTTTAAGCCCTCCACATTAAACGTTTTTCCCTCTGTGTAATGATAGCCTCCTGCCGGTTATCGATCTCTTCCTTTTAGGCCCAAATTCAAAACGTGCGGGGCCTTTTCTCAGGTGCTTCCCATGATAGGCTCTCTTTGCCGCATGTTGGCTCTTTTTTCCCAAATGGCCCCAAAGATTAGGCGGCGCAGGTTCTCCCATTTTTGACACAGATTCTCGGTACTAAATTTCGTAATGCGCATTCTGGTGGAAGTACCTCGATGTTTTGCGTGAGCCCTTCCCCCGGTCCTTCCCGCGCCCCGATCTCGTACATATTCTTCGATCCGGATGAAGGTCGTCGCTTTTTGGTTCCTCCTCTCGGGACTGTATACTACAAAACCCTGCTTTTTTTCTCATACTTTAGTACCCGTCATTGCTTAGATTCCCTCCCATGGGTTCCCCCTCTGCCGATCGGTCTGCAATCAGGCCTCCGCGTTCCGGCTACCCTTTAAGTAGATTGACGTTTTCTGATTCGCGGCCCTGCTCCTGTCGATAGTTTTCTGCTCGGCATGGCGGCTTCTAGTCCCCCCCCGTAGAACTGGCTCCCGTCATGCGAAGCGTTTTGATCATCTCCATTCCCGATCCGAGCTCCCATTTGACCAGATAGCGGACGCGCTCCTCTCGGCCTAAGTATTGGAGAGATCTCCTATGAAATTCTTTCTTTTTCCAAGCTGTATTTGTACGGCGAAACCGAGCGGGCGCGTCTGGAAAACATATTGATGGATGAGTCGGCTGGAAACATGGACAGGCGCTTTTTGACCTCGTTCACGGGTCCTTTTCTTTTGATCAGGAAAGGAATCCCCGATACTTCCCCTCGAGGTCATTCATTCCCCTTCCCCCTTGACTCGCTGTGAATCCGACAAATCTTTGGCCTCTTCTCTCTTTTTAGAAGTTGTGTCGCCTGTTCCGAAGGAGGGCCTGGCCTCCTCATCGTTTTTTGTTGAGAAGATGAAGATGCCAGCCTTTTCGGCGATGTCAGTTTTCCCCCCTTGGGAAGTGAACGCGGTTTTTTTGTACCCCGGGTCGGCGTCTCGTGGGTTGAGTTCCCGGCCCTCGTGGGAACGCTGAGCGGATAGTGGAAATTACCACCTTCCCCCCACTCCCCCGCACCCTTACCTCCGGCCCAGTCAGACGTAAAATGGGTTCCTCCGTTTTCTTAAACTTTACGCCTACTGCTCCGCCAACACCCCCCCACACCACCCCCCCCCCCCCAACCCACACCAACCCACAACACCCCCCACACGATTCTTTGTCCCCCTTCCCCATCCACTGGAAGCCTATCTCAAGCTGGTCCGGGACTATGTCAGAAAATATTTATGCGAGTTTATCGGTTTGCACATTTCCCCTTCCCTGTTCAACCTTTTCCGAGTAGCCTCCTGTAAAACCACGGCTGGGTGCAGGCCCCCCTTGCGCCTTCGTCAGCTGCTGCGACGGTAGACATGCCTCGCGCAGACCCATATCTTTTTTCGACGCTATCTCGGAGTCTCCTGCAATTTATCTACCCCGGTAAACTCGGCTCAGACTTACCGGGACCCCCCTTGTCGTGACCTGCGCAACAAGGCAGTTCGTTCGGACACACTCGACCCCGGCATCTTCTTGCCATCCTTAGACCGCGGATTCCCGAGACACAAGGCCTTGTGTACTACGTTTTAAAGAAGCTTTGACCATCCCGCAGAACTTCCCCCCCCCCTTTTTCCGCGGTCACTGTGGAATAGTAGCGTCCGGCTCTCCCGCGGGTTGATAGTAGCAACGCTCCAGGCCTTTTTCTACAGCCATCGATACTGACTTTACAGTGTAACGCCCCCTTGATCTCGTGCCTACCGACTGTCCCCATCGGGATTATACTGCTAGCCCCTCCAGAGGGCACAACAAAGCTCCTTTTTTCCTTTTTTCCGATCCCCCGGTGGTCTCAGCAGTGCTGTCCCGACCGGTCTGACTTCCTTCTTCCAGGTTCGATACCCCCTCCTCTCTCTTTTGATTCCCGCTTCGTCGACTTTCTGAATGTGGTAGTTTCCTTACGGACAAAACAGGGGGAGCGTGCACGGATTTCCTCCCGACCGCTATACTTTTTTGAGCGGTTGCCTGGTTTGGGTGGCGATACCCCCCCCCGTCCCTGAGGACCCTGCGCTTGATACCTCTCCCTTTTTCGAGGCGGACCTCTTTTTCCGAAACATGCGTTGAGAACTTCTGTCCCGAATCTGGATTGTCTTAAGGACGCCCCATTCGGAGGATTAAAGGCGTCCTTCCTATAGGCTTAGACTGTAAGTCGCATTTTTGCAACGGCAATTTTCGTTTCCTCCCCTCCCCTTACCCCCCCCACCGGTCGGAGTGGCGGAACTGTTGACCACGGGCGGCTTTCAAGTCCCTTGATGACCAATCCGCTGTACTTTTCAGTCCTGTTCTTGACCAGTGGTTCTTGCTGCCAATGGAAGGTCGGTTTGACCCGTCCAACCCCCCCCCCTTCCATTGGGACTAGACGAGCAGCCCGGCGCTTTCAGAAGTCCCCAAATCTTTTGATCCGGCGTTCGCCCTCGGACGTCCCCCGTTGTGGGCGGCCGGAATCCTTAGGATGGACCCGACCTTGTTTTTCAAATACGTTCGGGCTGGGAAAAAGTTATTCCCCCTGCGTATCCCTAGACCGGGAAACTGTGCGTCCATACTTTTCCTTTTGATCATCGTGCACCTTTCTTTCAAGATTCGGACCCCTTCCCCCCCCGCGTCTGATTTTCTTGGGGTTGGACGCGCAGCCTTTCCTTTTCGGAGCGCACGCTAACACCTTTTAAGATTTTTTTTCTTTGGTCCCGGATGTCGTTATCCCTCTTTTGCGTAGCGACATGTGCTATTCGCCGGCACCCCGGATCCTTCCTTTTTCCTATGGGCGACGATTCCGCGGAGAGGAGTACTCGGTCTCCTCAAACCCCGTATAACCAAAGATACACGTTCGATGTCTCTTCTTTTCGCCGGCCGACCTCGACATCATCTGCCGGACCCACGAACGTTCTGACAGGATTTAAGGGCGCCTCCTAACGAACTCTAACTTGCCCGTTCAGCCGCCTTGCCGGTGACGTGTTGTTCGCTGAGGGATTCTCAGCCTGTTGGGGTTAGATTGACTCCCTCCTGACTTAAGACAGATGCCCCAGATCGACGCCGTAGGGACAATGAACTTGAAAACCAAATAGGCTACCTGTTAGTCCCCCCCTGTCTTTCCCTATCCTTTTCAACTATTCGGGATCGGTCAGGGGTTTTTTTTTTTACCGAGCAGTCAGACAGTTGAGGGCGCACGGTTCCAGCCTGACCTCGGTCCGTTAGGGGCCCTCGCCCCCGGTCCCGCCATCGGGGACAGATTTCACCGGTCTCCCCCCCTCAATTCCGCCGGAAGGTGCCGGGTGCGCGTTCCCTGGTGGACGTCGGCCAGGCTTCCCTTCCAAACAGAGCTCACCTCCTTTGCTTACCCCCGACTTTGAGCTGGTGACCTCAAGGGGGCGACAGCCTAGAGATTTATCCCTCCTTCCCTTTTTGATTTCGTACTGAACCCCACAGTTTTTTTTCCAGACGTGGCTTTTCGAAAAGAAACCCGTCCGGGTTATTTAAATCCATACTAGGGTCCTTTCTTTCATTCCTCCGTTTGTTGGGTTTGAGATCCTCAGGCTGATTAGGGGCCCATATCCCCTGTGTTTAAGTTTTTTCTGAACAAGAATTCCCCCTCCTGCGCCTTTTGATTGATAACTCAAACTAGAGAAGTGTAAGCATCTTCTGCTTCTTCCACGGGACCCCTTATTCCCCGTAATTTAATGGGGGACAAGGCTCGTGAGGACGACCTTTTATTGTACTGACGTTTCCTCACTGAAGCTTCCCCGACTTTCATAGAACTTGATTCCTCAGATGCTTCTTAAAACGGAGGGAATCCCCTTCTTTTCAATTACAATCCCTGAGTTCTCTGTAAGGGTCTGGGACTCGAATTTCGTGAACTATCTTCCTGACTTTCCTATACAAGAGAAGAGTTGAAGAGTTCTGGGTAGCTTAGACCCATTTTCAGGCCGAAATTTCGCCCGAGGTGTTCTGAAAGTCCTTTACCACGTGCGCCCCTCGATTTTATACGGTCTTCTTTGCGAGAGGACGCTCCTCCCACGCAATCCGCCGTCATTCACACCTTCTTGCGCGGCGAAGGGTCGTTCTTGCCTCGCGTTTCGTTATAACCCCCTGAGAGGGGACAATGCCCAGTCCTCTCCTCCCCCGTAAAGGATGCGTCCCCGTCGGGCCTGTAGAACAACCACTCTTTTCTACCGTTTTGTGTAGCCGTGGTGTCCTCAACGACCCTCACGCTTGGCCCATCGACGCGACGGCCGGCCCTCGCGTCAGAGCTCCACGAATTTTCCGGATCGACACGATGACTGCGTTTCACGAGCGCCCCGATCCCCCATATGCCCCCTGAGTGAACCAGTCCTTTTTTTTGGGCAAGCAAGACTCCTTGACCCCCCTCCATCCGTCACTTTCGACGGCCCCCGGTCGTCTTTTTCCCCCCCCCCCCCCCAGGCCTTTTCTGACGTGCACATCAAAAGTGTGTCTGCTCCTCTTGGGCTGACCCGACCTTCCGGTTTTACTCTTTCACACGAAGTCTACCTTTCAACATTCTTGGCAAGGCGAAGGACTGGAGGGAAACTTAGGTACACAACGTTATCGATCCCCCCCAAAATGGACTCCTGCTCGTCCAGTGTCCCCCCGCCACATTAAGTCCCGGACACGTTTCTTTGGGTGTCTGCCCTTCCTCCCCCCTTTCATGAGAGGAAGTAGCCGACCCCTCCTGCGGGTGCTTGGATACGACCGACCAACGTACCGTCCTTTTCAGCATCACCACTGCATTGAAGACAGTCTTTCAGGGTCTTTCAGCATTCGTCGTAGCTGCCGCCGTATGACGTTCCCCCCCGCCTACGTGTTTTGCATAGTCTTGCCAGAAGTCCTGGTGGAACCGTTCCTTCAATGACGTCTATCTCTTCCCGCGACCTCGCGTAAGCCCCGACGAATTTGCCCCCCGACTTTACAGGGAGCGCCTCCCCACAGAAACTTGTGTATCACGCATTGTATGCTCTTCCTTTCCTTATGACTATGGGATCAAGCCTTTCCCTTGTTTTCATTCTAGACTCAGCGCTCGGACTTTTTGTCTAGAGGTCGTGCGCCGTGATCCCCCCCCCCCTTTCCAACTCCTGGTTGAGGTACGTAGAGACCCCCCCCCTCAACCCTTAAATGCCTTCACCGTCGGCCGGATCTGCTCTATCCGCTTTATAGTAGTCGAATCGTAAGATCTGAGACCCAAGATTGTACCCCCTGGAAGAACGGTCGGCGCCTTTCTCGGCTCCCTACCGGGTTTTGCCCACTCCTGGCCTGGCTTTTATTTTTTCTCCATGCCCCCCTCTTACCCCCCCGGTGAACATGACGAGCCGGAGCTTCTCTTACGACCTAATGGTGTCATGCAGGGGTTCCCCCGTCTCTCTTAGTTGCAGATGCGCTCACAAAGGTCGCCTCCTTTTCGCCCTATACCCCCTTTCCCCCCCTGCCCGGGAACCTCAGATCCCGATGTTTTCCTTGGCCCCTTTCTTCGGAGTTGGTTCGCCCTCTTTGTTTCGCGTTCGGATAAGCCGTTCCTCTCCGGCTCCTTCCGAGTTTCTCCCTTGAGTTAGTAAGATCGCCTATAGATCATGCAAGTTGCGCACGTCCCCTTCGTGATAAGTTCAGTCGCTGCTTGTGTTTAAGGTGTATGCGCGGGCAGCGCCACGGAGACGCGTAGCGCGCTTGGGTTTTTTGTTTAAACATAGGATTCAGGTGCTAGTGCCCCCGTTCGAACCGGAGAAGCAGACGCCCTCTTCGTCGCGTTGCCAGCAGAGTGTACGCGCCTTGTAACCCCGGACGTCCCCCTTTTGGAATGGTTCTCTCCTCGCTCCATCGATCCGTTTTTAGGTCCCCTCTTCGACCTTTTTTCCCAGGATGACTGATTGTTTCCCCCGGCAGCGGCAACGAAGCGCGGCGTCGATCCCAATTTTCCCGAACTAGGAAAAATTTTCCCCCTTCGAGTTTTGTTTCCACGGTCGGAGGTTGAGCAGGCCTTCCCGCCCCCTATCCGACTATCAGCGGAATGATCGCGGCACCCCCATGATCTGACCAGATTGTCTACGGCGGGACCCCCCTTTTTTTTTCTAAGTTCTTCGAAACGTCTGGCGGTTC
>Ga0179593_1508202_pt1 | contig 28378 bp, 25 predicted proteins | sample CZODoug2_1_08_16_FD_185931 | JGI IMG/M metagenome (GOLD analysis project Ga0179593, IMG submission 185931) | Vadose zone soil fungal communities from Angelo Coast Range Reserve, California, USA - CZODoug2_1_08_16fungal (PacBio error correction) | ecosystem: Environmental > Terrestrial > Soil >... | reverse complement strand
TGAGTGTTCCGTGATCTTGATGAAAGAATTCGGCCTTTCTCTTTCCTTATCTCTTCACTTCGAGCAGCTTAACTCGTGGTTCCACCTTATGACAGCACCCCTTTGCGGACTCGGCTGTCTGGGTAGTTCTGGAGGAGGATCTATGTGTTTTAAAATTTTAGAAGCCCTCCCTCCTAACCGTTTCTCCTCCTCCTTCCACAAACCTCCCTTCTTTCTTTTCAGACCCCCCCTCCCGTCCGCTCGAATCTTGAGGAGATAACCTTCTTTGAAAGGAATCAGTGAACTGGGGTATCGCTATTCTTTGTCCGGTTCCCTCCTACGGCCCCTGGATTCCCCCCTTTCACCCCCTTGCCGTTTCGTCCCCAACTCCCTCTTAGAATATTTCATTTAAGGTTGTTGTGTAGAGAGCAGGAGTCGACTCCCTCTTGTGATCGCGTATTTCTTGGCCCCTTCCCCCCCCCCACCTTCCGGATTCTCTCGTCAAAGTAGGCTTACCCGCCAGAGATCCGAGGCCTAATCTCTTTTCTCGACTCCGCCTGAGCTCTGAGCGGGAAGGGGTTTGTCTTTCCCTTTAATTTTGACTCTCTCATTTTTTTGGCGTCCTGTCACAGGGAGTTTCTCACCACTATATTCCCCTCCATGAATGTCCTCCCTAGTAGCGGGTGATGTAGGTTAAAGAGTAACCCGTTGACAGATCGTTCCCGACCCCTCTTTTCCAGCTTTCTACAGCTACCAGCCCTCTATCGTCATAGACAATAACGAACGGCCTGGGTATTCTGCTTTCTTTTCCCCGGCATTGCGGCTTCAGATCTTTTTCCCTTCTTGGCTCCTGCTTTACTCCCATCGCGTGCAGGTTTGGTCTCCGGTAGGACGCCTTCACCGTTGACTGCTTCCCCCCCCGCCACCTTTTCTTTTTTGGATCCGGGGTCTCTCAGGGTGAACCCGGGTGGAAGTTCTTCTAATATTAGGGAGGCGGTTTTTACAAGATCCATCTTTCCCCTGTCGCACCATATACTCTAGTTAATCCTATCTTTCACTAAGCCCCTTGCTAGGGTGACTCGCTGACCCTCCCCAAAACTCTTTCCTGAATCCCCTTGTTTTCCTTTCCCCTTCTTTCCGCCCCTCATTTCTGTTTTACAATACAATTAGTTAGTAAACGATGACTTGAGAGGGTATGGTTGCTTCTCTCTCCCCGGTTTTTTTGGTCTTGGGAGACGTTTCGGGCTTTGTGAGTCTTGTCTTTTTTGGATAAAGGAGGCAGATTACTTTGAATGTTACCTTTGATACCTTTTTTCCTCCTCCTCTCTCGCCCCTCCCCCCTTCTGCCCCCACCCCTCTTTCAAAAACCCCCTTTCTTTTTCTTACTTCGACTAAAGTAGTTGCAGTGCACCCTATCGATAAGGATCGCATTTGGGATTCTGCACGATGGCCTTCCCCTGTTTTTTCTATCTCCATACGTGGCCCCCGGGCGACAGGAACTCCAGTACTGCTGGACCTCCCGGTAATCCAAGGTCCCTCCCCCTTTCGCCGTTTCCCCCCTTCCTGCCCTCATCGCCCGTTTCAGTGGGGAAACAGACGACTGTCCCAACAGTCCTGCCGAGCCTCTCGATCCCCGTCGTCCCCTTTACTTTTTTCTTACCTTCCCGTTACAGACTCGACCGCCTCTTTCTCTTTGTGTGGTTATTCCTTTGGGGGGAGGCCTCCGAACTGATCTTCGTCCCCCCCCGCCAGTCCTTTTTCCCGGAGTCTTATCGAAACCCCTCCATTCGCCCCCCATCTCAGGTAGTGGAGGCCCACCTCGGAGGAACTCTCAGTCTATTTGCCGCATTATTCCTGCCGTTATATTTTACCACATTGGCCCCCCCCCCCATTCTCCTCTCAAAGAGAGAAATGAAGTAAGCTCCGGCAGATTGAAAAGGTTTCTCGTTAGGGTCTCCCTTCATAAGGCCCTGGTTACCTATTTCCTTTTTTTGCAACGTGAGCCAACATATCCGGTTCCTTACTCCCTTTTGCTTGTCTCCTTTAGTTTTTGTCGCTTTTGCTGTTTGTGCGCGACTCCGAACTTGAAGGTGATTGTTGAACGTAGTGCACGAGCTTCCTTCCCTTTCTCCCCATTTTTCATTTCACCATTTTCCTTGCCTTTTCGTTCATTTTTCCCTCCCCCCATGAGGGTCTCCCCCCCTTCGAGCCCACTGTACACGGGACCACTTACCTTATATAAAACTTGTGATACGGCCATCCTTCGTTTTCTTCTCTGCATTCTTCTTATTTCTCCGCCTCCTGCTCTTCTTCCCAACGTCTTGATAGGATAGTATGGCGCTTTAAGGAGACAACCCCTTTTGATGCCGATGCGTGAACATGCTTCGTTTCACACTCCCCATTCTTTTTCCTTGCTCCCTTTCTCACTGTCCTTCCTGAACACCATTCTATTCCATCCAAAGCAGGCGCCCGGACCCAGTCCTGAGGTCCAAAGTTCCTGGAGAAACGATTTCTACCCCCTTTGACTTTCCTCTTCTTTCCCCCATTTTTTTTCTTCTTGTATCTTTAATGCACTTAGGCGTAATGGAGTCGTAATTCTTGGGACTTCCGCATCATCCTACTCCTGGCATTTGCTATTGTTTTCCGATCTTCCCCTTTTTCCTTCGCAATTACCCATGGCAAGAGCGGAAGACAACGGAACTGGAGACCGTCCCCATCAGAACAGGAAGGTTCTTTCGTCTTTCGGCTCCTCACATTTCGTCACCTTTTTCCTTCCCCTTCCCCTGACGCCACCCTCACGCACCATGAGATGTTAACTCAATAAACGACTTTCAGAAAAGGAAGTTCCCCCCCTCACTCCCTCGGTTCCTCCTTTTCCAGCCCCTATGTGGGAATTACCTGCTGCAAGGTTTTTGTGGTGTACTAGCTGCCCCCCCCCCCCCGGTCACAAAAATGATGCCGGGGCCCCCCCCCCCCCCTCCACCAACCCAATCTCATGTTTGACTTTTCTAACCTCCTTGGTATTTCTCTTTCGGCATGATTTCCACTAAGGTGAGACAGTTTACCTTCTCTTCAAACCCCGGCGTTTCATCCCGTTCTTCCCCGCTGACATTCTTCCCTTTGAAGGCCAGAAATGTTTTAGCTTCAGCCAGTATTAAAATAGTTGATTATAGGTCGTCCTTTCTTGCCTTGTGGGTCCCCCGCTCTTTTCTCTTCACAACAACCACCTATCCACACAGATCGTCCATCCCTCTTCTCCGATCTGTTCGGTACCCCCATCCCTTGTGGCATTGCTCTAAAGGGTATTCCCCTGGGATTAAGACGAAATGAAAATTCTTGATTTATCTCTCCCCCTTTTTGTTTTCTCTCGCTGTCCCGCCCCTGCTGCAGTCTTTCCCCCTTTCCCTCCTTTTCCGACTCGAGAGTGAATGAAGGCTCTTAAGCACCGGATAGTATTATGAAATGGGGATGATTCTCCCGGGGTGTTTTTCTGACTTGTTGGGGTTACTTTTAGCCGGAAATGGCGTTGCCCCCCGTAAGGCGAGCCTCTCCCCAACTTTCGTTCCCCCCTTCTTATTTTAAACGATTTTTCATCTTCAGGACTTTTTTCTCCAGGTAGAGTTAATTTACCCTGATCATGTACATAGTGGTGTTTATATTTTGTAACAGTAATCGTCTCAGTCCCCCTTTCCCCCTCGCCCCTCTAATCTCTCAATCTTCTTGCCTCCACCTCAGGTACATGGAACGAGGGGAATGAAGTTTTTCCCCAGTGATAGGTTTGTAACCCTCCCGTGTCTTGATCCCCCCCCACCACCACATTCTCTTTCTATTCAACCAGGGATACAGAGGAAGAAGTCTGCGGGGTCTTCTTCATTTCCCGTTCTTTTGCTTTGTTGCTCCTTAACGGTTTTTCAGTTTATGGAGTGTGAGGAAGCAGATAGAAGTTTCGCCTTGGTTCTCCTCCGCCCCCCCCGGCCTGTTCGTTTTCTCCCGCCCTTTTTTTCCTTTTCACGTTCGTTAGTTTGAGTTGAAACGAGGCCGTAGGACCCTTGGATAGGGGTAAAACTCCTTTTTCTCCCCTTTCCCTTCTCCTCCTGATCCCTCCTTAACTTTCCCCTTTGAGAGTGTGCTCTTGTTGTATTCACTTTTCCTGCGAAGCGCCGACAATGCTTTGCAGCTTTTCTTATCAACTATTGGGTTGTCTCCATGTAATCATTGACTGACTGTCTGTTGCTCCGGTGTGAGTTTCTCACATGTATGGCGCCTCGTTTTCTTGAATGGCGCGGCACCCGCATTTTGGGTTTTTTCAACCTTCCCTTGCCATTTGATTTTCCCTTCCCTTTCTCTTCCTTTTTCCCATGAAGACGGCCCCGCAAGGCTCTGTCGTCGCTGGTCCCCTTCCTTTTTCCCATCCAGTGCCAGTTCTTTTATGACCTCGTTCTGTCCTTGCGCCGCACCGTCGCACTTGAATAGCTTGAGGTTCGAGTCCCGGTGGCTTGACCCTCGACGCTAGACCCATGTTAGTATTCTCCGCCATGTGTCTGCCCCTCGGTCGTGGTGATACAGGGCTCCACTGGCTTGTTCTCTCCTGGAGTTCTCACTCTCTTCCTTTCCCCTTTTTTCGACCCCGACTTGAGGTTTCCGCTCACCGAGCGTCGCCACCGGCTCCCCCTCACTGGCTTTTTTTTTTTCATCCTCCCTATTCTTATCCCATCCTGGGTATCTGATTGCTTGAGTCTTCCGCGCGCGATTCAGTTTATATTTTCTCTCGTGCATTTATCGATTAGGAATTAGAGCTCATTTTGGTTTTTCGTATCCCCGGGGCCCTCATGTTTCCAGAACGCGGCCCCATTTCTCTCTTGACAAATGAGGTTTTTCATAAAAAAGACCCTTCGTGAGGTACTGGGCGTTTTTTCGGTGATTCTTCCTCCATGTCCCCCTTCTTCCAGGAGGGCAAGTGGTGATGGGTCGCCCCCTCCACACGTCCAGACCATACCAATTCCTTACTGACAGATTTCTCCTGTCTTCAGCTACCGGTTCTCAAGTCATTGATAAGGGGAAGGGTCCACCCAAAACCCACCCCCCCCCCCCCCCCCCCCCCCCACCCCCACCCGGTGAGCGTAGGTTCTGTGGCTGATTTTCCCCACCTCTCTGGCCTATGATTGTGTGCCCGTGCCTCTTTTCGAGGCTTTCGCTGAATTTGCTGAGCTAGCTTTGGGATGTTTTACGCTCATTCCCCGTCTCTTTCTGATGCTGCCCCACCTCCGGGGTCGCCCCTCCTTTTTCTTTAAGAGCCGTCTTCGAAGGGCTTGAGTCTCGATCGATATCTGGTGCCTTGCTCCCGACGTTTTCTTGTCCCCCCTGATTCGATTGCTTGTGTTTCCAGGTCTCCCGTTTTTTCTTTCCGTTTTTGAGACGTTGCTCGTTTGTTGCATCGCACGGCGTTTTCCTAAGCAAGGACGCATTGAGATCACCACACCAAACCCCCCCCCACCCTTTCTCTCCCCCTCCAACCCCCCTCCCGTTGAGTTTCGAAAAGTCCGACATCTCTTCCCCAGCATAGGCCACTTTTATTTATCTTCCCGACCGAAGTGGGTAGCGCTCCGCTCGGCACGATATTCAACACCACCGGCCTTTCCCTTTTTCCGAGCGGCGAGATGATCGCTTTAATCGGCGGGCGGGATTCTTTAATTCTTCATCGCGTCTACGTCTCTCTCCTCTGTCTTTATCAGCGCTTGTTTTTTCTCGCTTTGACCCTGAAATCCTTTTTCGAGATCTCCAGCACCTTCCGCATTTGAAACATTCTTTTCCCAACAGTTGCCTTTTTTGGAGGCCAATTTTCACAAGACTCCGTTACCCTTGAGTTTACGTCGATTGTTCATATCGTTTGCCCCGGCCCCCATATCTCCTTGCCGATTCTTGGAACCAGCAGTCCCTACGAGCTTGAGTTTCTCTCTGCGGGACGCTCCTTCTTTTTTACAGCACGTTTTCCGTTTCGGGGTTTCCTTCGGCCAATCCAAGCGTACGTAAACGGCGCACCGAGCTACCCTCCCCCCCCCCAGCGCGCCTCTGGAGTATTTCTCCTTTTCCTTGATTCTGAGTATTCCGTTTTTCCCCTCCCTTTTCCGCGAAACGCCGAACTTTTTTGAGAATATCACCAGGACAGGGTGCAAGACAGTATCCCGCGATGGCGTCAGCCTACTTTCTTCAACCTTCCCCGATCCGGCGGTTTCCCCCAATCCGTTGCCTCGAAATTTCTTTGGAAGGTTCCCATCCCCCCCCTCAGAAACCTTTTTGGATACCCCGGAAGGGTCGCCTCCGGCTCCTTTTCACATACTAAGTTTTTTTTTTGGCGTAGATGCTTCAGCTTTGTGTCGCCCTTTTTTTTCTTCTGAGGCGGGTGTTCTTTCCCCCCCCCCGTCCACGCTGATTCTCGAGCTTTGACAGTCAGGAGATCGTCCCGAATGTCTGATCGCCTTTCCCCTTGCGAGACGGCTTTCTTGATTCCTGTTTGGTTGACTCCTCTCCCTTTCTCTTTCAGTGTGCGAGACAGGAGTTTCGACCACGCGTATCGCATCTCCCTGTAGCCTCCCCCGATGCTGGCTGTTTGATTAGGTTCTCTTTCAAGTTTTACTTTGGTTTTTGCGTTTCCTCCCTCTCCCTCGAACCTTCCAGAAGTATTATATTCCCAATAGACACGGGACACAGAGCAGATTTCAATAAAAGAATTGCTTAGGGCTGACTTTTTTTCTTTCCCTGATGCGCGCCTGATCTATTTTTCCCGGGGGCGGCCGTGTTCTTCTTCTTCCCCCTAGATTACGCCTAGGTATCAGGTATGAGGCTTCCTTACGGAATGCCACCCCCACTCCTATCCCTTTTTCTCCGTCTAGATGGATAGCCCTTGTGTCCACGATTGACCTGAGGCGTCTTTTTTCTCAACCTCGGTCTCCCCCGCTCTCGACTTTTCAGGGCGCAGATCAGAGCGTATTCAGTATCCGAAGCCCCACATAGTCAACCGGTTTCTCCCCTTCTCTCCTGCTTCTCTCCGAGCGGTAAAGTTCAGAAGTGGTGGTGCTTCAGACGGGACGTATGGATGGCCCTCACACCTATTTCAGCATCCCTACGGTCTCTGACGGCTTTTCTTTCTGTTTTGGATTGTATAATATTCAGTTGAGGGGGGTCGCTTGTCCTTGTGATAAGTGCCGCAGGTGTTGATGAGTGTGGGTTTGGTTCTCTCTTTCCAGGAGGCTCTTTTCCCTCGTACGTCTTCCCCAAGACTAGAAGAGCGTTTTCCTTCAAAATCACAAATTTTTTTTGCCCGAGGGAACCCCCCCCCGATTTTTGTCCCTACCTCCACGTGGCGCTCTATGTCGCCATTTGATCTCGTTTGCTCGTGATGTTTCCCCCCTCTGCCTGTAGGACGAGGGGAGGTTCTAACAATCCTCGACTTTTAATGGGACGCCTTTCCATTTCGACGCACTAGCTCGAAAGTTATCCTCCCTTTCCCTCCTCCCCCGGCACTCTTCATCGAAATTCTTTTTCAATTTCGACTCCCACAGCCACTATCCGAGCAGCTCTATGACTTCTCCCTGCTCTCTTTTTTTTGCCAAAACGGAATCCCGCAGACCTTTTTCTGCTTGGCGGGTCACGCTGTTTCTGGTTGGACTCTCCGGCCTAGGAGCTTCTTTTTACCATTCGAGTAAACGGTTGCTGGAGAGTTCCGAATCGACCATTCTCCCCCCCCTCGCCGCGGAGTTGTCGGCCCCCCGTCTCAATAGCCGCTCCGGCATTTTTACCGCAATGTTATCCCAGAATGATCAAAACATTCCCAGCATCTTCCCGTCCCCCGCAGGCCATTACGTCAGTCCTTTATGACCCGTTGCCCTTTTCCCTTGAGAATCATAAAATGAAGGTCACGATCTTCTTCTTACGCCTTTTTTACCGTCCCATCTCTGGTATATCGATCCTTTCAGGTGCTCGTATCGGTCCCGTCGCGCATGTTCTCTGTTGGCGACGCCTCACCTTTCTCTCTCTGTCCGACCACTTTTTTTTCATAGAATTTTGCTTCGCCTTTCTAAGTAATCAACACCCGGTAGGCCCTTCTGGGCGGCTCTCATCCCATTTTATCTAGTCGTCGAGGCCCTGGTACGGCCACCGTCCTTCTCTCCTCATGGTGGATAATCCCTACTGCGTTGTACGTGCCAGCTATGAAAAACTTCTTATTTCTCTTCTTCTTGGCTTTCATCGTCCCTGGTCTCCCCCTCTCCCTATTAGTGAGGAGCCTAAAGGAGACAGAGTTACACAACAATTCTTGGCTCCCCGTTCTCTTCCTCAATTTTCCTGGCTCCCCTCTCTCAATCCACACCTTCCCTCTCATGCTCTCGTCCTAAGATGGGCGAACACCTTATGGTCTCACCGTTGGGGTCTGCCAGTCCCGTTCTGAGCGGGCGCACTGGTCTCTTGAAACGTCTTCCCATTGCGCGCACCAACCAATGTACTCTCCCTCTGCTTAAGCCTTTTCTGGGGGAGTCCTCCTCTTTGATCAAGGTCACAGGGCCCCAAGGCTCACTTCCCTGCTCTCCGCCTTGAACTCCACCCTGCCCCTCGTTAACTCCCATCACAGCCCCGTAAGTTAACAGGCGTTCCCATTGGCGGCGCGCACCATTCGTTTCCTATCTCTGCCACGCGATCCCCACGGCCATACTTCTCTGTGAGATTTTCTCAGACTCGCAGATGTCCTCCGAATCGGCTCGGGCCCTTTTGAATGGCCCCCTGCGCCTTTTTTTTTTTGATTTTGTGCTAATCGACGCGGGTCCCCCAAACGGACTCCCGCTTCCCCCTTCGTAGTTCCCATGCTGGGTACTTTTGCCCGCCGCGGAGATTTATGTCTGCTGCTTTTGTTGAACTTCCTTGCGGCAGTTATTCCCATATACTATCCAAGACCGAGTTCCCCCCCTTCGCATGCCACTTTTAACGTTTCTCTACCCCTCCTGACCGAACTAGCGCTCTTACCCTCGTGAAGTCGAAGATTTCCTTATTGATTCGGCCTTGCGTTGTTTTTCACCCGCGAAGTTTTCCCCAACCACATCTCCCCCCCCCCCCCCCTCGCCCCCTCATCCCTTCTACGATCCGGGTACAGAATCGCTCTAAACCCGCTTTTTGGGCCTCCTGTGCATTGTCGACTGCGCCCCCCTCTTTTTTTACTCTTTTTCAATCCTCTTTTTTGTTGTTTGCGAGATGAACACCCTTCTGAATCACAATTGGCACTTTGCCGACCAGCTTCCTTGCAGTTCCTTTTTTCTTCTTTTACAGGCCGTCCTTACTCTTAGAACTTAGGGTCGAGTAGAGGTGGGTTGGCCTGTTTGGGTTGTTTGGATAGGGCGCGTACCCCCGACTTCTTGAATGTTCTTGGACTTTGATTTCGGTCCTAGGATCCCCTTTTTTTTTTCCTTTTACCCTCTGGGGACGGCGTTGGCGATGAGAAGTCTTTCGACATAGTCTTCCCATCCATGACTTCTGTTTCCCCCGGTCTCCTCCTTTCGATGATATAGTTCCTACTGCATCTCTAAGGAAATACGCCGTTACTCCTTCGATATCCAGTTGTTGCAAACAGTAATTCCGACGTTCATGGTCCTTTGTCTTTGTGCGCTTTCGTTTTCTTCCTCCACCTTGGAATGGTTTTCCACGGGGCACAGAGAATCTCTTTGAGTGTTCGGAAGGGCCGTGGCTTGTGGACTCTTCCAGTTCGCGTTCTTTCCTTTTCTGGGCGACCCCTTACCAGGTTCCCTATGCTGGCCCGCCGACCTCCCAGTTCGATCCCGCTTTTCGTGTGGTTTTCGCAGATTTACGGCTGTGTTGGTGTAATCTTTTAGCACTTGACTATGGACACCTGGGCGTCAGTGTGTAAGCTCTTCCCATTCCGAGTGAAGATTCGGATGACGTTCGTTTGCGTGGAGGCCATTGTGCTTTACGATTCGCCTTCTACCCTCTATCCCCGGTTTTTGCTCCGCGTCAGAACTGGACGAAGGATGCACCCCACACGGTTGACCTCGCTCGGGTTGTCCCATTCACACGGCCCCGTCCTTCTTTGACTTTTTTTTTGATTGAGCCCCGATGTAGGGCGACAGGATGCCAAGAGTGAGTATCGAATGCGGGTTTGCCCCTCCCCCTCTACTTTTCAGAGCCTTTCGAAGACTGTCGCGAACGAAAGCTCCTTCCGTCCCCCCTCGATAGACTCGAGGAGTTTTTATCAAGAGCTCCGTTAGGACATCTTCTTCAAACAGCAGGAACTTTCAGGACCCTCAGGTCGAGAGGTTCTGTTGGTCCTTAGGTAACCTGACACTTTCTCCTATTTGATCGAGAATAAGAAGAAATAAGGGGGTATCACGCTTTTTGTTTCTCCAGGTTATCGAGGATCGATAGATCAAGGAACTTTCATCGGGCAGGTTGCTGAATCTTAGTCCACACTCCAAAGTTGGGTAGACACCGAGCAACCGTTACAGTAGGCAGGGTTCGGAGTGTCTTTCATTTTGCAGCAGAAGATCTCCCATTTCCGTGTTACGACGTCTTTTTCCCTCCTTCCTATGAATTTGTTTCGACCCCTCTTACTGACATTCACTAGGGCGCATCCTGAGACCCCCCTGTTGGCCTTCATGAGTCGCAGCATTTTTTTGCGGTCCCCTCTTTATAGCTGCCTCGGAGGGGTTCAATACAATCGCACACCGGATGTGGGTGTCTTATGGGCCGGAGTGTATGTCTTTAGAAACTCCACCACAAAGTGAATGCGGCGTGGTTCGTTGACGAATTTCAGGTTTGGTCAGCTTCACCCTAAAAACAGTCATCCACCCTCCTCCCTCAGCAGTTAGACGTCTCGCTATCATTGCGAACGCCATTTTGGCTCAGTTCCTTTCTGGTGGCGAGTCCTCTTCCTCTTTTTTTGTGTCCTTTGGTTAACCCCGACCTATTGGGCGATGATTTCTAGGGTGGTTGAGGTAGTGTGTTGGGAGAATTCCCTTGGCGAGCTATCTGTTTTTATCGGCTGGTGCCGTCGCCCCCCCTTATTTCGATGTTCCCCTTATTTTGTCCGTTTGCTTTTACCTACTACCCGCGCCAGCCGGGCTCCGAAGCTAATCTTTTAGCGGTGAATTCGCTTCCCCCAGACTCTTCTTTGTTTCCCCGGTTTGAGAACCCTTTCTTTTATACTCGCTTCTTCTTCCTTCTGCACTCCCATCCGCGAAGGAAGCAATGCTCTTGACTAGACAACCCAAGACACTCATACCCCGCCCTTCAAGCCAATAGACCCTCACCGGTGTAGAGCGACGAGGGAGAAAGTCCACCCATCAAGGCCCGCCTCCCCCCCTGTCCTGGCCGTTCGGTGAGTGAGACGTTAGTGGAGGGTGTCCCAACGGCGACTAGGCTCAGAGGCTAAATTCCCCCCTCCACAGGCTGCCGGTGGCCCTCCCCTCCCTTGCGGCTCTCTTCCCGTTTCGGGCACCTGGCGCTGGGCTTTAGAAATGGACGATACTCAGCGTCTTGTTATTTGCCTCCTTTTATCTCGTTGAGCTGGCTCGAGGTCCCTAGACATCCGGATCAGGCCACATTTTACCGATCGCGATACCCCGCTCCCCCACTTTCCTACAGGGTTGATGGTTACGGCTGGCCAGTTTCAGAATACGCGAACGATACCTTAGCTTTCTATTGTTTGACGCTAGGTTCCCCCTACCTCTCTCCTAATCCACTTTCCCCACCCGGGCAAACACCCCCAACTCTTGTTGAGGCGTCCCCTGACAATGTGTTCCGCTTCATCTCACATGAATTTTCGGCAGTGGTTTATTATCGCGGCAACTCGGCAGAGTGTAAAGGAAGGCCCTGATTCCGAACCCCCTTCATCGCCGTGGCAGGTTGATCCTTTCTTCGTAGGCTAGACGCTTGTTCTCCCCCTGCGCAGCCCAGACCAGACCTGGAGGATAGTAACCCTGCGCCTTGGCTCAGAAAACGCTTCTTCGCTTCCAGCTTGTCCGGCTATTTCATCTGTGAGGACCTTCTTTTTCCTGGTTTTCAATCCCTCTTCTCCTCAAGCGGGTTGGACAATACGACAGCCCTCGTCACTTCGGGTCGACAAGACTGCTGAAGAATCTCTCCTTGTTTATTTCGTGTTGTTGAGGAGCTTCATTGATCCTTTTTTTTTGCCCGCGGTGTCCCCTCCTCTGGTCTTTTTGTGTCACCTGGTGTGTTTTTTGGGCACCAACCTCATCTCGCGGCCCACGAAATTGACCCGGGCCAGGCGGGTAAGACCTATCTGCTTTTCGCAGTCCAAAGCGGCGAGTGCACGTTTTGGTTCTTTCCTTTCCTGGTTCCTCTTCCCCGGTCTTTTTCCCCGGCGTGCCTCCCAGGAGTTAGACCCTCCAGTATAGCCTTCCACTTAGAGACATACCTCGGTCTTTGGTTCTCTTCCGCTTACTCCTCGTGGCGGTGCTCTGCCTTTTTTTGACCCACGGCCGAAACGTTTTCTCCCCAGCGGACACGTGCAGAGCTGGCGCTCACAAACGCGGTCGCTAGTGACCGGGAATTTATGTATGGGCCCATGCGGCACTGTTCTTTTGGAGTTCCTCCCTTTGTGCTTCCGAAAAAGTCTCCCTAAGGAGGTATTTTTCTGACTTAGGAATGGTTTCAGTACATCCACTTCCTTCCTGGAGACTGTTGTCCGTTTCATGTCGATTTTCCCTTTGTTTTTGATAATTAGACTTGAGGTCGGCTTACATTACCCGCATCTCGGCGAGTAAAGCGCTCTCATCTATTCCCTTTTCTTAAGCTTCAGACAAAACGATACCAGTTAGAGCTAATTCTAGCCGCCCGCGCGGAACAGGCAAGCCGGTTTTGTGGATTTCTTGGCCTCGTGCTTCCTTCTTCTCCGGGCTTGTCCCCCTGTTTACTCCCTTTTCAGATAAAAGAGTCCCTTAGAGCTGGCGGCGGGGATGGATGTTTTATTGCTTCTCCTTCTCGGTGGGGAGCTGTTAGTTGGAGAGTGGGCCGGTTCTCTTTTGTTTGAGTCGTTTTCACCTTTTTTCTTTACTTGGGAATTGTCGCCGGCAGAACCCCCTCAATACGTAGCTTTCCAACTCCCACACCTTCTTACCCCCTTCTTGGAAACCCATACTAGACTTTTGGAAACACCGGACGGAAATTCCGGGGCGCTGAACTTGATCTTTTCTTTTTTTTCTTGTGGCCGGCTGCGACTCTTTTCTCCCCTAGTTTTGCATCACGACGTTAATGGTGAACGGAGTCCCAGAAGATAGAGATCCACCTTTACTATCTCCAGGCACTCCGCTCCCTTGCCTTCGACCTTCATTCCCATCGTAGTGGTGAACCGTTCAGACCTCCACAATAGCCGCCTAGTCCTAAAAAGACGGGCCCTCTCATTGGTATCACAAGCATTCCCCCCGTAAGCCCCCCCTGGCTTAGTCCCTTGTTGTAGTTGGTACGCGTGGGGGGCGCTGACTGGAAGTCTCCCACATCTCTCCCTAAAATTGAGCCCTTCCCTATACCCCTTTCGCTTGGACACAGCCCTTTGGTCTGAGTAGTCGGAGGCCGGCAGCCAAAGAAATTTCACGCATTATTTAAGACATGAAGGCCCACATGGATTTCTATATCGACCTTACCCCCATATAAGTTAGAGCGCACATTGATTTTCCTAGATAATATGCAAATCGCTCTTTTTTAACCTTTCCTCCACTTGTGGGCAATCTTTCTTATGTGACCCGAATACTCTATGGATCGCGCTAATTTGCGCGGGCGAGGATCATTCCCATTCTCGAATGGGAGTGCCGACTGCGAGACTAGGTCCCTTCTTTGTCCTGGTACTCCTCTCGCCCTTAGATGTTCATCCCCAGGAGGTCCCTGACCAATTCTGGCGTCATCTCCTCCCCATCCTTCGGGGTCTGCTTCGGTATCCACGGCCCCCGTACCCATAGAACAAAGTGGTGCAAGGTCCTGCGTATTGCCTCGCAGCTGCCGAGTTTCCCTACGTCGCCTGTATGAACCCAGTCCTGTCTATTGTCTATCGAAGGGCTTCCGTCATGCATGACTCCGACCCGGTCGTGCTGATTCCTTGCAAATTTTGACGAGTTGGTCCCCCCAGCAACAACGGCCTCGACTATCATGCATCAAACCCCACTCGCTCAATCACCCTTCCGTTTCGAACATTCCTATGGTCTTCATCCGCGCACAACCTATTCGTGCTGTCCCCCTTGATTGTCCCCCTTTCCCTTCAATTCCATTTCCCGAGTCTTCATTTTTCGAATAGCGATCTTCTACTAAACCATGGACAACGGCACATTTTTATCCCGGCCTTTCAGCCTTCGGTCAAAGGTTCCCCTGCTAAGAAACCGGCCCCGAACTAAGTAATGGTACGACGGACGCCAACCTTTAACCTGGACTCCAAGAAATAAAAGAACCAGGATCAGGCTTTCCTTCCACTTGAGGGCGCCTCCCCCTCGTACCTTTCTCTGTTAACCGCCTTCTCCACCCTCACACTTCAAATTGTAAGAATAAAAGCCTCTCACGTCATCTTCCCCCCCCTCCCCGCCTTTCCTTTTTCGTGTGTCCTCTAACTGTAGGCAAAGCGTTTGGAGTTGTGAACGACGCGGGCACGGCACGTCTTTTAGGTTAGTCGCCCCCGGTTCGCTTCCTGTTTCCGTCTTTTTCTCGTCTTTTTTGAGCGGTGCTCCCCTACCCCAGGAGTACCATCTATTTTTCTATGGGACGTGTACTCCCCCCCTTTCCTGTATGCCTTTCCTATTTCCTCCGTCGCATCAACGTAAAGAGCAGATTGCCCTCGTTTCCTATAGGGTCCTCCCCCAAAGTGGGAACCTCCCTCTTTTCGTTTTCACCTTCCCAGTATATCCATACCCACCATGGACCACCCAAGCTAGCCATCCTTTTAACTTGGCGGAAATTTTCTCAGCTGGAGGCCCCCTGCTCTTTCCTCCTTTGCGCCTTCTTTTTATCTTCTCTCATCCCCACCCCCTTTTGTGTTTTTTTGCGAGAGAGAACCTCAAATGATTGGCAGGTACATGAATGGCCGGGTCTTCCCCTGAGCGGTCCTCTTAGGTCCTTGCCTTCTAGTAGAAGGAGCTTTAAAGAACTTTTTTTTGGCAGCTGGTTTTTTCTCGTTTTTCGCTTTGGTCTTGGGGAAATGAGCGTACCTCGACGCGATTTCCTCTTTCCCCAATTGCCGGTAGGCCCCCCTCTTCAGAAGGCAGGGGATTTTGCTGAAGTTATGCGACAGTTGATGAACATGGCCCGCCTGGGACGTACCGGCCTCTTGGCTACCCTCCTTCAATATTCTCGCGATTAAATCAGCGCAGACTCGTCCTTTATAAATCAGAGAGGGCCACCCCCCCCTTCCGGCCCCCCCCCGCCCGACACGAACGGCCTGACTGGGGTCTGAAGGTTTTTCCGCACGGATTAGCCCCCACTCACCCCCCTCTCATGTCGATCTCCCCTTGGTAACTCGGACCGCCGAGGTAGGGTGATGCTTAACTGGAAGTTCGCGGAGGCAGTACATCTCCCCCCCCCTTTTTTTTGCCGTTGGGTGAATGGCTTTCTAAAATAAAGGCTCTGGCTGTCTAGCCGCCTTTCTAAATCGACCTTCTTTGGCTTTATTTGCTTTGCTTGTAGTTACGAGGAAGGTTTGACCCCCTGCTCTTTTCCCTCCTTTCAGTCTTGTCTGCCTCGGGCACTGGGACTTGAGGAGGTGTTCCACCCAGAGGTAGCAGGCCGCTTCGAGTTTATGCGACCTTCCTTTTCGACGCAGTTTTGTTTTTGACGACTTGTCTTCCCCTTACGACTGTTTCGCCCCCGATTTCAGAAACTGCAAGTCGTCCATCCAGGGTTGTCCCCCGGCGGAGTTTGTATGCCCTAGGAAAAGGATAATGGTAGTTTGAGAGGTTTTTTTTGCGATTTCTGAGCCTTCCTGGAGCCTCTTGAGCGAGCCGCTTTTGAGGTTGTAAAGCGGCGCCATGTCGCCTCCCCCTTCCTTCCGATTTTTGGCGGTCACCCAATTCAGATGTTGGGAGTCCAAGACCCTCTCCCTCTCTCCCGTAGGCTTTTCTCCCACGTGGGTTAATAAAGAGCAAGCCGTGAGGACCTCGGCTATCTTAAATACGCAAGGACTTGCCGTAGCATAATGTGAAAGGTTTGGCGTTACAGCGTCCTTCGCAGCCCTCGAGGACCTCGGATGAGCAGGATGTAAAACGCACATGGTTTTTATGCTCCTTATGGGATCACGTTTTTCCAGGCTGATTGAATGCTATACGAGTGCGACCCCTACTGTCCGTAGGTTCTCGATCCTCCTCTTCTCGGGCGATTCAACGCGCCCTAGAACGGTCATTTAGGCGGGCCAAAACGGATGGGAGGTTAAAGGCGCCCTACTCATAGGTTCGCAATGGAAGGTCATTCCCTCCCTCTCTCACCTCTCCGGTGAGCAATGTCAGAGCTTAAGTATGTCCCTGCGAGGATCTTCCTCTTTTGCCATTTTTTTATTCTTTCATTCGTTGGCCCTTCCGTCTTTTTGAAATAATGCGTTCCTTTCTAGTTGAGTTGGGGAATCTTCCAATGGAATTTGGCCCCTTTCTCTTGAGCTTTACTTCTCCCCCGCACCTCCAACGCCCACTTTTAAGAGGAGGGGGGGGTCCTTCGATTTCAGGGCGGTCCCCTCACTTCTCCCCCAGCCCTTCCCCCACTTGATTGCGCCAGATAGACATTTTAGAGAAGTCGAATGGCCCTTTTTTTTCGGGGTGGCCGAGATGCTGTATATTTCTTGGATTCTTCCGGTTCCCATCGACGTATGTGCGGATATTGTTTTTTTTTCTGGTTTTACAATGTGAGAGGTTTGATTTTAGTCCGATTTTTCTTTTGTCCCCTGAATCTTCTTTTTCTGGTTTCTTCCCCTTTCGCCAGATCTTGTTTGATCCAAATCTGGTCCAAGAGTGGGGACTCCCCCCTCCTGCTCATCCCTTCCTTTTGCGTAATCGGGTTCTGCGCCCTAAGGTGCCGTCGTCCCCCAGATCTTATTTTTTTTCCCTCGGTGGGAACAAGAAAGTTTTTTGGGCCGACGCGCTTCGTAGCAGGTTGCTCCCCCTTCCCCCTTCTCAACCTTCTTTTAAGTTTTGCTTCCCCTTCTTTTCAACCAGTCATAAACCACCTGCTCTTTTCAACACCTAACCTATACCCCCCCCCCCGTGTTCTTTTTTTTTTCGCCACTACCGTCCAGACTCAAGACCCTACGCCCTAGTCCAGGATAGGTGAGTACGCTGACCCGGTTCCCACGAAGACTGGCGGGGTCAACCATCCTTCCCCCCCACCTTTTGTTCCTTTCCCGCTTCTTCTAGTCATCGGTTGACATGGGCTGCTGGTTCTACGAGATGATCCGATCCTCCTCCTCTCTTTCTATTTTTTCTAGGGTCCGTAGAGAGGATCTGTCTTGATCCCGCTCTTCGATTCACCCCCTTGCCTTCCCCCTTCTCTGCTATACCCCGCCTCCTTAAGGAAGGTGTTCTTTTACTTTTTTCAGTCCAGTGACGGCGCAGATATCCCTCTACCGCGCCGCGTCTTTTCTCCCTATTCCGGCCGACACCCCCCTATCGTCAGTGCCCCCAATAGGGGCACCAGAGTAATTACTTCCTTGCGTTTGAGGGCGTACTTACTATGAGGGAAGTTTGCTTTCTCTCTTTCCTCTTATGCCTTGTCGATTTGGACTAGTTTTCCCGAAGGCAGTGCGGCGTGGCCCCCTATATAAGCCTCCTAGGATAGGGAGGATCCTCTGAGGGGAGAATGATGTCCCCCTTCCGCGTCCGTTCTCCACGCCCTTGAGTCTCGTCAACCACGAGCCTCACAGCACCGTCTAAGACCTTTGACGGCTATTCATGCATCTTTTCCTTCCTCAGTTTTGTGGTCCAATCGCTGCCGATAATCGCGTTTCTGGTTGCCATCACGACCCAGACTTTTTTCGACAAAAGGCGTACCAAAACGCCCGCTGAAGGTCTATCTTTCCTACCGTTGTTGTGTTCTCTCTCTTTTCTTTTCGTTCGACCTTTTTGTTTTTGATCTCCGTTTTTTTTCTTGATGGCCACCCGTTGAAACGAGAGATTCCTCGCTTGCAAGTTTTCCCTTAATGGCTATCCGTCGACTCTAGTTATTACGTAAAATTCTAGCGTAGATTTTTTTCTCTCTTTGCCCTGGTTTTTTTTACCTCTATTTCGTGATCGGCGTTGGCCTTCTCACGGTAGTTTCGTCGCGCCTAGCACCCGTTCCGATAGGCGCCTCGTGGATCCGTTCGGACCGCACTCTCTTCTCGTTGGCCGTTTTTCGCCCCCCTGGCCGTAATTTTCTCTACTCGACCACTCCAGACTGAGGAAGTTTCCACTGCAGCTTGAGCTTGTTGCTTTCCCTCTTGCGGCTTACTCGTTTCCCGGCGCCGGGTCCGGCTCGAAAATCGAGTCAGCAGGTGCGGTATAGGTCTTCTTTAGGACTGAGATTCCAGGCCAGTCAACTCCCAATTCCCTTTGGCGCTTTTTTTTTATCGATCGATACGGCAAATTTCTTCTTTATCCCCTATACTTTGGCAAGAGATGCGAACGGGAGACGCTCTTTTTCATTCCTTTTAGAACCCCTCGCCCGAGTTAGCCCTTCTTATGCCTAGCTTAGGATGCAAAGGTGCCGGGGGTGGTGTTCTTGCCCCACCCCCCCCCCCACCCAACGGCCCCCAAAAGACAAACCCCCCACTCACCCCCCCCGTCGACACCCCCCGGCAGCCCACCCCCCCCCCCCAAACAAACCCAACCAACAACCCCTCCCCCCCCCCACTCTCACACCCCACCAATCGGTTGTGCCTCCAGGCTGAAAACGCCGTAAGTTCCCAGATTCATCGTGGGGGATGAGCTTCTTTTTTCTCCCCCTTTTGGTTCTAGGGGTTGGGTTCCTAATGGGCCGGTTTATTGTCTGTTCTTTGTGAAAGCGGAATTAATCCGAAGGGGTCCACGTCCTCCCACTTTTTTTCTAGCATTTTTCGCCCTTCGTTAAACAAATCTTTCTCTGTTGGGAGTTTACTCACGTCGGTCTCCTGCACCGGCTAGATATCTATCGAGGAGCAGGAGCCCGGAGGCGAGGTCTAATTCTTCTTTTTACGTTTCCTTTTTCCATCCTTCTGTCGAGTCTTCCTTTGCCTCCTGATTGCCCTCCCCTATTTATCATACCTTGCAACATCGCACATGACATAGTCGTGGGAAGAAGACTCCCCCTCCCTCTCCCATCGCCCTGCCTTTCCGTTGTGATTTTTTTTTGGGTTGGGGCCCTAGTAGTTCGAAACATTCTGAAGCCTTCGCCCCTTCAAGATGGATTAGTTTGCTTGTAGGACTGGTGTTTTGGAGGGTCTCGCCCCTCCCGTCACTTCTTTTCCCCCCCTCGCCCTTTTTCCCACTTTTGTCCCTTTCTTTTCTCAAGATAAACCCAACGCGCACAGGGAGCCCAGATGTCCCTTGTCGCTTGTTTTGCCCCCCGCGTTCTTTTTCTTAACTTCGCAAATTTCCTCATTTTCTTCTAGCCAACTGAGAATCGAACGGCCCTTTCGCCCCTTTTCGCCTTCCAGTCCGCCGCTGGCCGAGAACTTTTCTCCGTCGGTCTGAGAAGTAATACTGAATGGCTCTCCTAGATGATCTCGTCCCGCACCTTCTCGGGATCTCCAGCCGGCACGGGAGAGGCCTCAGGTCTCTATTTTCTTTTCGCTCCCCTCCCCCTCCTCCAGTGGCTGAGAAATGTTTAGTTTAGGGCGAGACGTTAGACTGTAATAAACAGTTGGCCCCTTTCGATAGAGTTTTTTTCCGTTAGTGAGGAGTCCCCTTCAAATACCCTCCTCCGAAAAATTTTTCCTTGCAAGGGCCATCCGTTTGGCGCATTATAGACTCCCCCTCCTTTCTTTTATTTATTGAAACCCCTTCCTGTCTCCCTTTGTTAGGGTCGTGACCTTTGGAGTTTCTTTGCGCCCTATCAGGTTATGTAGTGCCCACACCGCCAACCTTCTTTTTCCCCCGTCTCTCTCAATTTTCTCCTTTCTGCCCACCATCCCCTCCCAAGCCGGCTCCCACTCCCATCTCCCCGTCTGAAGTTCCTGTCCCCCCTATCGGTGATAGAAAGTATGGCCCTTGAAAGGCCATGGCGGAGATAGTTTTTTTTTTCTTACATTGCGCCCTCCCTTACCTGTCATCTCGTCAGAGGTCAGGTGCGACCGACTGTACCCGCCACGGTCCCAGTTCTTTTTTTACGCCTTTAACCCTGGGTTACGCCGCCCCATCTTCCCCTACAGTACACCCCTGCCGGCTCTTCCTCCCTGTTCCATGGCTTAGCAGCCCTCGTCCCCTTCTCTTGTCTTTCAAGGGACGCATAGCAACCTGGAGATGTCGAACCGAAGCCGTGCTTCCCCTTTCCCCCCACCCTGCAATCGTTTCTTCTCTACGGCGTTTATCTACAATGTTCCCCTTGGTGGAGTTTTTTCCCCGGCAGCGGGTCAAACAAAAGGAGCACCTCGGGCACTTTCCTTCTTTTTCGGACCTTGCGACCGATCTTGATATTGGCCGGACTTTCTTCCTTAGCGACTTCCAAAGCTCTCCCCTTATTTGAGAGACGTATTCCCCCTCTTCCATTTTTTTACAATGTGAAGGGTCCCTCGACCCTTTCCTTCTAAGATTAACACGTTCTAAAAGGGTACTCGGCAAGGGGGGAAGCGTGTCACTGTTGGGTCCCCCTTTCAGTTCATTCTCCTTACCAAACCCCCCCCTCACCAAACCTGACTACCCACATTTCTACTGATTGTGATCACTACTTTATGTTAGGGAACCGGAATTGACCTGAACGCTTTGTTTGCCCCTCCGTCCTCCTCACTGTTCCGCCCTTGTTTTCGATATGCCCCTCCGCCCACTTTTGTTTTAAGTCGAAGCGGCGCCCTTTGATCCTTCGCCTAGCTTCCCGGATCGTATCACTCTTGGCTAGTCTCAGTTTGGGTTTCCTCGGTGAGTGGAGACTGTCTTTCTTGACATTCTCTCTTTACCCACTCCCCTTTCGGCCCCTCTTAAGTCCCCCCCTCCCCACGTTTTGGGTCCCTCTTGCTCTGATTGCTAAGTTAGCATCAACGGGCTCATGTTCTACGTCCAACGGTCTCCTCTTTAATCTGCTTTCCGATCTAAGTATCAGAGCCTCCTCTAACTTAGCGGGACCCCTCATTCAAATTCGCCGAATGATCTTTCTATTCGGTTTCCCTCCCGTTCTGTTAGAAACCCTCAAACACCGTTCGAGATTAAATTCTCCAGCTTCTGTCTCTTTTGCACTTCCTTGTCAGGACTGGTCGGTGATTTCCCACCCCACGGGGTAAGTTTGAGCAACTGGGGCCCCGACGCGTTTTACCTTTTTGAGCTTGCCACCTTGGCCGTCCTCTGCCGCTGCCGGCGTTTATTTTTGCGTGCTTTCTCCTGGCATGCGTGGCGATCTTTTTTTTAAAAGCCAGTGGGAGCGTTTTCTTTTCCTTGAGTCTTTTTGCCCCTCCTCTTCCCCTTCCTGACCTTCGGTCTCTATTCGTGAATTAGGCATGGTATTCTCCCCCGGGCCCATGCGCTTTTTCATGGTTGGCCCATCCTTTTTTCCCGGGATTGCTTGTTTTTCCCAGGAACTCCTTGTCCGGATTTCGTGGTGCTTTTTTTGGTGAGCGTGTAGTTTTAGTTTCCCAAACCCCCCCCCCAACCACCAACCACCCCCCCCCCCCACCCCCCCCCCCCCACACACACCCCCCCCCCCACAACCCACCACCCACAACTCAAAAAAACCACCCCCCCCACCCCCCCCCCACCAAAACCCAAACACCAACCCCCCAACCCCCCCCCCCCCCCCCCCACAACCCACCCACCAAACCCCCCCACCCCAAACCCCACCCCCAAACCCACCCCCCCCCCCCCCCCCCCCACCCAACCCCAAGGAGCTTCCGTTTGGTTGCTCCTCCATTTTCCCAATGCGCCCTCTTTTCCCGATGTACGGATGTTATTCACTCAGACGAAGCCCCCCTGAGCATGAGGCCAGCTCTGGTATAAAGAGCAGTCCTTCCATGTATCTTCAGCCATTCCAGCCTTCCCCTGTGCCGTAGGAAATCTAATTGGTGTTTAGATCCGTTTTTTTCGTGACATTCACCCTATCCGACTTTTCTTACCACATGTTATGAGCGTAAAGATGGTCCCCCCCGCTCCCCTTTTTTGTTTCTCCCAAGGGAACATTAGGATCCGAAATCTCTAAGAAGTTTTTTGTGCTTGGATCTCCTGAAATGGATCTCTCCCTGCGTGCTAAAAGGCCCGTGAGGTAATCCCCCAGGATCTTTTCATTATTTTACGTTCCCTCCTCAATGGTCTCCCGGAAGGGGATTCACTCTTCCCTCGTCTCCTCTTTGAAAGAGACCCGTGAGCTCCCCTTTCGACTTCCCCCCCTTTGGTTCATTGGGCCCGAATGGCTTGCCCGCTTTCTTCCCCCTTTGTCCTCCATAGGGGGGCCCAGCCCTAGAAATGGGGGCTTTTTTTCCCTTCCTTCTTTTTTCCCCCTTCGTAGAACCTACCCCTTCTTGACGGCGGTCTGCGGGGGACTCCTATCTTCCAGGGTTGCCCCTCCCTCCGCCCACTTCTCTCCCCAGTCTTTCGGCCTTAGATTGTTTGACGAACGGTTTTCCGGGCTCGTGAGATTCCTTTCTGTTTTCCTTTCGTCGGTTCCCCCACCTACCTCTTCGATTTTCGACGGGCCCCATATAGTGGAGGGACTGGAGATGGAATTCCCTTCTCCTTTGGGTTTTCCCCCCCCCCCACCGTCGCAACTTCCCCCTTCGTGAGGCGATGACCATCTTTTTCCCCTCTGCATCGGGACGTCATCGGCGCAGCGTGATCTGTGGAGTATTCGATCTCGCCCCCCCGTCCCCCCCCCCTGTTTCTTCCTTTTTCGTTCCCCCAGATACCGCTGGCTTGTGTTCCTCGGTGGGCATCCAAAATTTTGACTTTCGTTCCGTTTCCCTCCCCCTTCGTCCAAAATCGCCTCGATGGAAGCTGTTCCCTTCCTCTTCTCCCCCCCCAGACCCACCTTCCTTTACCGCTCCTTAGCCATCATAGAAGGAGCTTACCGGAAAGCCGTCCTTCTTCCCCATTCCCCTTCAGTATCCCTTGAGGCTGAATTGAAGGCGACTTGATTTCCCACTTTCCTTTATCTCTGAAGTCTGCGAGTCAAGGAACTACCACCGGTTCCCCCCTTTTTTGCCCCACTGATGATCGTCCTAGACCGCCCCCTAGGTCGTTTTTGTGATCTTTTTACTCACTCTCCTAGAGTCTTTTAGATCCGAGGACCCATTTTTTCTTAAACCGACCTACGCTCATCGACCTGATAGAATCACTCTTTCAACCCTGTTCCGATCGCCTCTCGATACACCCTTCTTTAGATTTTTTTTTTCATGCCGGAGTCCGGGCACTCCCGGCTCCCCTATAAAATTTTCGGACGCTACTTTTTTCATCCCCTCGTCACTCCGCGCCACTGCTTCCCTGAAGAAATAGGGCATCAACCTTCCCTCTAGTTTTTAGGTACCATTCCTGATTTCTTTCGTGGTCTGTAGTTATATATCACTCCCTTTTTACGTGCGGTTCCCTTTCGGTCCAAGAAGGAAAGCTCTGGCACCGAGTAAGAACCCTTTCCTGTTTGTTGTTCAAGGGAGTGCCCCTCCCCAATGTCGTGGTAAAACTCGTTTTTTCCCTTCCAACTATAAAGGAGGAGAGATTCCCCCTCTAAAGGGCCTCCGACGCGTATCTTTTAGAAGATTTTCGAGCTCTTTCTGGAATCTATATTCCTTCCCTTTTCTTTTTTCCCCCTTTATATCAGTTTCCCGGTGGTGGCATCCCACTCTCCCGTCTCTTCTCCCCCCCTAAGGGTTCGACAATCCCTTACAACTATCCTCTTTTCCTCCTTCAGTTGGTTTAGTTTTCGTTGGTTGTCACTCTTTTTTTCCTGAGTAGTTTGGCCCCCCCCTCGAGATCTTTCTTTTTCCTTTATTGAACGGCCAGGAGATCGAGTCGTTTCCCCGTCCCCTTATTTCGGGCTAGGGCTCTCGCTCCGTTAGGGTGTGAGCCCTTGCGGGTTGACTCTACAAGGGTTCGGCCCCCATTATGCCCTTCCGTCTGACCTTTCCCTCCTAAGAGGCTCGTGGGTGCTGATCTCTTTTCTTTGTAATTAAGATGACAGTGCCGAGAGGCACCCAGGGCCTCCCCTATATCCACGTGGCCTTTTAAGTCGCTCTGCGCTATTTACTTTTCGTTGGACTGGGCCCCCTATTTTTCCCCTGCGCGTGGGGAGGTGACGGTTCGCCATCTCGGTCCCTTGTCTTTCTGCGCTTGAAATTTCTTCCACCAGCTTTATTTTGGGGTCTCTCCGTCGTTGCAAAGGTTGCCGTTCCGACTTGCAGGGACTTTCAGACGATCTTCTCTCGTTTTCCGATCTAACGCGCTTCACAAAGAATCCCCCCCCTCGAACGTTCTGCCAGAATGTCTCTAAGAGCTCTACTTCCCTGCGTTTTTTTCGAATCTGGCCGCTTCCCTTCTATATTTCCCCTCCACTTCTCTTCCATAATCAAAGAGACGCCAGATGCGGCGGGAGTCTTTTGTTCCCCGGTGAGGTTTTTTTTTTGCGGGTCGGGCGGTTCTTCTCTGGGGTCTTGGGTGTTTCTGGATGTGGCTTCCTCGACTTTCTGTTTAAAAGGAATAGCCTCGCGTCACCAAACACAAACGACTTTCAACCCCAGACCCCGATCGGGACGACGATGGACCTTCTTTTCCAGCTGACTATCCGCGATCTCAGGTCAGTCCCCCCCCACCACACTACCCCCACCTCCCCCCTCACGCTTCTCTGCATCTTCCCCCCGCACCTCACCCCCTCTAAGGAATGCGTGCACGAGGCGGTCGGCCAAAGGGAGGGTTGAATAATAATCATCCAGTTTTTTTCTGAACCGCCTTATCCTCCCACCGGTATTCCGTTGGCCCCAACGCCTTCGCCGAACCATCGTTAACTCTCTAAAGTAGTTTTGTAACCGATCCCTCTCCAGAAATGCCTCTCTACGAACCCGATGCAGTTTCGTTTCCCCTCGCGGAAGTCTAATTTACATTTGTCTTCGGGTGGAGGGTCTGTTGTTCTTGTCCCCCCCAGCCACCAGCAAATGGCCTCTTGTCGTTATATCATCGTGCCCATTTAGCAACAGTAAGTACCCGGTAAGTCGTCAACAAACGCCGAGGTAACGCTATTGTCCCTTGAAGGTGCTCTTTCCCTGCCCATCTTATAGACGTCCCCGAGCGCCTTAATTCAGAGCGGCCTGATGTCAAATAGGGCTTTCAACTCATCCCCTGCTGGCGACGATCTTTGATGCACGTTCCCTGTTTATGAAAGACCCTTGGAGCCTGTTATCTCTCCCCTTTTTCGAGGGACCCTCCCGCACGAACCCTTTCGCTCGCTCTTTAGTGCTTCTCGATGTCATAACCGCGGTCCCATTGGGCGCCCTTCTCATCCCTGTCTCCTCGTTCTACTTTCCCCTATTTCATTTACCTGATGGCCTGCATCTGCCTTATTTTGCATCATTCCGCGTCCCTATTGTTCGATGGCAGATTACCCCCCTTCATGGCTCCTGCCTGATATTTGCTCTTCAGTTTTTATAAAGCAGTTTGGTCGCCGTATCACATGGGCGCCGCTTCCTCACATCCAGCAACCATTTGCTACCTATACAGTCTCCCCTCCTATCATACCAAGACGTCGCCCACGAACCGTCCTAGTCCTGTAATGGTTTCCCCCAGTTAGCGTGAGACCCCTTCGATGTCGCATTTAAAGTCGGAAGACGAGCACCTTTTTTTTTTTTCGGAGGTCATATGTAACCCACAAACATGAATCACTTAATTCTTCCCTCTTCAGCTGATTGCGAATTTTTAAAGATACCAGTCCCCCGGACATATATTGCTTATCCTCGTCCTCCCAACACGGACATCGTCTACATCACATCCAAAAACTTTTATAGAGCTCTGATGCCGGGAGTAGTACCTTTATAGGCGCACTACCTGACGCCTCCCCTCCCCCCTTGGATGCATTAAGCCTCCTGTCAACTTGTCCAGAAAGGCGGTAGAATGGTTTTCCTCAGAGACATTGCTTGGTATTTTTGTCCTACCTCTTTTTCCACAGGCTTCGCATTGGGTTTAGTTTCCTTTTTTTAATGTGATCCCGCTATGAGATTTTTGCCCCTCTTCTGATGGAGTAGCAGACCTAGTATCAATCCTTTCAGGAGGAGTTCGTGTCCTCTATCCATTTCTCTTGATGTTGGCCTGTCTGCCTAACCCCCTTCCCTCTTTCCCCATTGCCTGAGTCCTTTCCCGTTTTAAGAGTACTTCGAGGGGTCAGCGTTCCGTTACTACCACTCCCCCCCACATCGCCACCCCCCTGCTCGCCACCCCATTTCTCCGATCCGGTTGTTAAACTCTTCTATCAGCCTGAGCTTGTAGCCTCAATGAATCCATCCAGTTTCTTCGTGTTTGCAATATCCCTTCCTTTTTCTCCTCTTGTTGTTTTTTTAGGAGTACATCTGTTGGTTGTTTCATTTGGCTCCCCAGTCTTTCCATCTTGAATTTCTTCGATTGTACGGCCCCTGCTTTTAGACATTTTTCGCAGAGTAGGGGTTGTGGATACTTGTGGTTGTTTTTTGGAGATTTTTGCTCCCCTTCCTTCGTACCCCCTTCTCGCTCGTTGCACAGTTTATCTTCGCAAACGGGGGTGAGCCTGGGACATTTTTTTTTAATTCAACCTTTGCTCCATGTCATCGGGGCCTCAACGGTTTTATCCCTTTAGTTTGTGTATACTAGATTCACTACTGATCCGCGAATTCCCAGCGACGACTCGTCCTTCGCTTGCGACCCCAGTCCGTGAACACCTGCCGACCTTTTGGGGGCTCTCTTTTTGTTGACCCCTTGTCAACATTGGTTCGCTTAAAGTGGATCCCTCGTAAGCCGAGGGAATTTGATTTTTTCCCAACCTGGCCCTTCCTTCTTTTCAGGTGACGACACAGGTGTTTTTGAGATTCTTTTTCCTCTATACCAGTTATGTGCCTACTTGTATTTTTTTCATTTTGGGCACTTATGGTCTTTATGGCTGCTGTTTCGCCGTCATGTTTTCCTTTGGAGTCTTTGTGTAAAAGTGTAATTAGCACCTTGTTGAGCGGTCCCAGATTTTGGCCCAGTCCCGGACTCCGTACGGATCCGACCTTACGAAGTTTCTCTTTTTGACGTTTATTCACTCGGCGCCAGCTCTCGTCACGCTTTATTTCTCAATACCCTTGAAAGGCGGTTCTCTGCACAAGAATCCGGACCTCCTTTTGTCGTTTTCGCCGGCTTGGATTTATCTATGTCGGGCAGACTTCTGATTTGAAGATCGTACAAGGCGGTTTAAACTTAGTTTTCATCGCATCCCTCTCTCTCTTTTTGTCGTTCACCTCGAGGCAGCGACTTTCGAAGAGTTTTTCATTGACGGTTTTTCATCCAGCGCAACCTTCTTTTCACAGTGAGGACCGTCCGTTCATCTCCCCTATCCATACTCGTATCATCATCTGTGGTACGGTTGGCGTCTGGCCCAAGTTGAAGCCCGTATACCCTCTGGTGAGAGATGACGTATCGCCATTTTTTCCCCCCGCTTCTTGTTGATTAAGTGCTCGTCTTCTCCGGAATGCTCCCGAAGACTGAGGGTTAATCCTCGGTCACCGGGGGAGCGCCCTCGAACATTGGTTTCCAATGTCCCCTTCCCTGAGTCGCAAAGGAGTGCTCTTCCGGAGTTGAGCGTGTCGTTCATCAGGACGTATGAGTCTGCCCCTCCCGAACGTTGCGCAGGACGGGCGCGATTCGAAGGCATGCGATTTTCCCTTTTCTCTTTATCCCATAGTTGCTTAGCGGGGACAAGTCTCTAATAGCAAATATTCTTCTAATCTTGGGGCAACAATAGAACTTACGGTGTGGATACCCCCCTGGGCTGGGAGTTTTATGTCTTAAACGACTGCCATTTGCGGCGGGCTGTAGGGTTCCGAATGATCTTCCAGGTGGCAGCCTCCCACAGGTCCAGGACGGCTCCGACCGATGGCCTCGAGGCTTAAGAGACCTTGATCACGCGAGGGCTGCGTCTGGTTGCGTAGCTCTCCCTTCTATTCGGGTCTTCTGGCACCGGACATGGATATGATTAGAGTGTGAGGATGTTGAGGGACCTTTGTGATTTGTCGTCGCGTTGGTCCCTTCGTTGGTTCTCCCTGCCCCCCACCGTAGTAGGATTA
>Ga0179593_1560776_pt1 | contig 28381 bp, 51 predicted proteins | sample CZODoug2_1_08_16_FD_185931 | JGI IMG/M metagenome (GOLD analysis project Ga0179593, IMG submission 185931) | Vadose zone soil fungal communities from Angelo Coast Range Reserve, California, USA - CZODoug2_1_08_16fungal (PacBio error correction) | ecosystem: Environmental > Terrestrial > Soil >... | reverse complement strand
TTTCTCACAGTCCGCGCCCCAGTTTCCCCTCATATTTTTCCGTTCAATCTGACGAGGGAACGTTCGCTCCTTTCATAGGATCATTTCTCGAACCTTTTCAGTCTCTAATCCAGGTCCCCCGTTATCCCTTCTTCCCACGAAGACGATAACTCCATCACCGGGGTCCCCCTGCGTCTTGGCCAGAAGGTCTCCCCCTGCTCCCCCCTATATTGAAAGCTCCTTCGTCCAGGTAGGGCCCCCAAGAATTTTCTGGATCGTCCCCCAACTCTTGCGCGGCGCCCTCTCAGTACTACAAAATGGCTTCCGACGTTGCCCCCCCCTTTCTTTATTTGGAAGTCTTGGCATTTCCCCCTTGCGCTTTTACGTCTCCCCCTGATCGACCTTAAAATTCACTTTCTTCCCAGGAGAGACAACAAAGGTCCAATTTTCATCCCCCCCCCCCCCTTGAAGTGTTGATATACGTTAAGACCTCACTTTCGAGGGCTTCCGGAACCCCCACACCCCAATTAACCAAAATTTTCAGTATTTAGTACCTTTTCCCCTTTTCATTGTTGACGTTCCAAATTCTACTTTGCAATACTCCTTGCTCTTCGGAGACCCGTTAGTCCCACTTTCATGGACCAGCAGACTCCGCACTTTAGAGATTTTCCTTGCTGATGTTTTCTTTTTTTCAGGATCTTTTTTTCCAAGCTGTCATGAATAAAAGGAAATCCCCCCGCCCCTCTTCCTTTTTCGGCGGATCTCTCTTTTGTCGTCGATTGGCATGTTCTTCTCGGATCCCCAGAGTCTCTGACAAGTGGCCACATCCCCCCCCTTTTTCGGTTTCTTTTTTTTTTTTGGCCCGCTTTGCTGAATCTGACCCCAGATTAATCCCTTCCTATGCAATCTTTTCCGCCTTTTTTCATTTTCTTTCAACAACCATTTCCGATATTTTTGACAATTCTGTCCCTTTTCCGGAGTTTTCTCCTTCAATGGATCGGTAGGTCGTCGATTTTCCCCCCCTCTGTCTTTCGTTTAGCAAGTCTTCGTGATTTTTTGAGTTTTGAGATTTGGCGTGTAAATCTCGAATGGACCTTGGTCACCTCGTCCTCTCCTCAGAACTTCCGTCCCACTGTTTGCCCCCTTTCAAGTTTCTTTAATATTGCGTTTGAAAATAAATGCCTCTGTCGGCAATGCAAGCAGTTTAGGAAAAGCCCTTCCCTTTCCATCTCTACTTGAGATCTTTCTTTCTTGAGCGGTTATACTGACTTCTGGTCAAACAGGTCTTCTTTTTTTAGTCTAACCCCCTGGAAGCTTTCCCGGTCTTTGAAGCTTTTTGTTTGACGGTCCGCGATACTTTGCCAGGCCTTCCCTCTACTTATCTTAGAGGAGCGCTCTCTTACAAGATACTTTCTCCTTGATTTGGGCAGCCACAATCAGGTCAAAACTCCGTTACCCAGAATGGATAGTTGTATGTCGGGTTTTTCTTGACCCGCCCCTTCTTTTCTTCCTCGGTCCTTGCTTTGTCTCTGTTGTCTTTTTTTAGGAGGCTCCTCCCTCTCTTCTCCGGGCGCTAATGATTTGGTTGCCATTTTCCCTTCATGTATAACCCGAGTTTTTTTTTCCCCCCCCAGGCAGGTTCTTCGGTTCCTGCCGACTAGATCGGAAATATTGCTTTAGGTCTAATGTATGAGAGTATGTTCAGACTCTGCGAACACAGTTCTTTCGTCAGTCCCAATTTCTTGCCTTTCCCCCATCTCACCTCTAACGCCAGTTTAGACGAGCGACTGTTTTTTTTTTAGATCTCTGGACCTTCCCCCAGGTAACCTCTGGACGCTAGGACGCCTTCCGTGGAGTTTTTTTTTGTGATTTTGGTAAGACCCCCTGTTTTCCTTTTTTCCATAACTTGACCTCGAAATTCGGTTCGGACCCTATATTTGGGATTTTAGCCAAATATCTTGAGTTGCCCCCCCCTTTACTCCTTTTGAGCGCCCCCCAAAGTTTTTCATCGCTTTAACCTTTCCAGGAGGTATCACGGTCATTCTCGGCTGTAAAGTCAGCCTCGCCAACTCCTATTTCTTTTTACCACCTTTTCATTGAATTAGTTTGAAGAATCTTCTCGCGTCGAGTTCAATCCCTCATGGCAGGAATGGCTCCCCCTCTCCCCGGGGGGTTTGGCCCTTCACTTCTTTCCCTTCCGATCGTTTTTGAGAGTGACCCCTCAGTTTGGAGTTGTTTTTTCTGCTTATCGAGCATGTTACCTCTTCTAAAGCCTCTTCCCTTCCCTTTAGTTCCGTTATATGTCTTTGAGGCGCCCCCCTTTTTTTTTGCAACACCTAATTTCGAGAATTTTTTTGAGCAAGTTATCGTTCTGCCGTGATTCTTGAAGAACGGGCGTGACGATCATTTTTTCTTCCCTCCCGGAAAAAGGCTTTGCGCCATCTCTTGGTCGGCCGCTTTTCGAATTTTTGTTGAAGTTTTTACACAGATTTTTTCCCCCCCGCGTCACGAGCTTCAAGCCCCCTTCCAGCCGTCTATCCCTCCGACCCTTTGGCTCCCAACTTTTCCCTTTCTCGGATCGGTCTTTTCGTTTTCAATAAAGTCCTCTCCCCTCTTTTCCCCTTTTAGATGCTTCTCGTTAGTCTTTCCATCTAATGGATTTTGCTGACCCTTTTCTCGAAGCCCCCCCCTCCTGCAATATCATTAAACGCCGTTACCTCCCCTTCCTTTTCCCCTTTTGTACCTCACAACTTTCCCACGTTTTTTGTCTCTTCCGGATTTTTTCCAATCGGAAATTTTTTTCTCCCGGCCCATTCGGGTTAAGCATTCCTCACCGCCTTTCTTCTTCCTAGTTTTCTTCTCGGTCTACCCCCTTTTCAGCTTTTCCTCGGAGGAGTCTCATGGATCTGGCTCATTGAGTTGTTGGCCCTGAGTCCCATTCTCTCTCCTCTCCTCCCTAGTCAGTCCTTTTTTTTGCCGTTGATGCCTCAGACAACTCCTCCGTTTTCCGACAAGCCGGGCCGACCACCTCCAAACCCCTGCTCGCTCCTCCGCGATTTTTTCTGGGAATTTTTCCCCTTTTCTCTTTCCAGTTTTTTCCCGCAGTAAGCGATTCTTGGAAACCGTTTGCCCTTTTTTTGTTTTTTCGGACTTCCCCCCCTGTTTTTGACGGTGGATTGCCGTCTTTTTTTCGAGGAATTCTTGCTATTCCCCCCTTGTTTTTTATTAGTCTTTAAGAAGTTTCTTGGAGATTCCCTTTACCCATAGTTTTTTTCCGTAATTTCTTTCCCCTGTTGTCTAGGACTTAATTGAAAACCTGCGATTCATTTTATCTCCCTTTATCGTCGGTTGATACAGCAACTTCTTCTTCTGTTTTGTGTTTCCTGGTTGCCCTACTTGTCCCTCAGACAGAGTCTGTTTTTGATTGAATGCCGTCGAGAGATTTGACCCCCTCTTTGGCTTGTGTCAGACTTCCCATCAATTCTTTGGCTACATTGCCACAAACCCCTTTTTTCAGTTTGCTTTTCCTTCCCTTGTATTGGTTATGCAAAATCACGTTTGCATCTCCCCACCGACGGTTTTTTCCTTCTTTTGGTAGGCTTTTGCGCTCCCGGGGTTGTGCGTACCCCCTTCACATAAACCGGGTCCCAGCCCCTCTCCCGCGCCCCCCCGATCCTCACTCTCTTGGCCAAAATTCCCACTTTTCTTCATTTACCACTTTCAATGAATAGCATGAAACATAGTTCCTTTCATGTTCTTTTTATCTTCCCTCCATTCTCCCTGTCTCTTGGATTTAAGTCATTTTGTAATACCCCTTTTTTCTCGGCGACTTTCAACCATTCTTTCTTCTGTCACCCTTTTAGTCAATTTTTTTTTCCATCAGTTTTCTGCTCCCTGACTTTTTTCTGCGGAACCCAAGATAGCGCCAATAGCTTTTGTCCCCTTCCCGAACCGGTGGTTTTTTTTCTACCTTCAATCTTTGACTTCCTTATTGTTTTACTCTCGGGACCAGCGACAGCATGATTTGAAAGTTCCAACCTCTTCTTTAACTTTCTCATCGGTTTTTTATTCTTCTCTTCCTCCGGATGGGAAGTTAACACTTATAAGGAGACAACCCTCACCCTCTTTTGGTCGCCCCTTTTCCTCTTCTATAACTTTCCTTTTTTCGAGTCTTTTCCTATTCTCTTAGAGAATCTCCGACTCTCGCAATTCTCAGCGGATCGTCTTCTTTTCCCAATGCCAGAAAGATTTTTTTCGTTTTTAATTCTTTTCCGACTTTTTGCGGCTCTCGGCTTTCCCCCCCCCCTAGTTAAAGACAAACATTGATTCCTAATCTTCTCCTCCGAGTCTCGTCTTTTTTCAGCACTGCCGATTTTTCATCCGGGGCGAATGTTAATAACACAACCAGACCTTTTACCCCTCCTTTTTTATCCCAGGCTTTCTTTTTTCTTTCTTATTTTTAGGTTTGTTTAGAGCGCTTCTTTTCTTCCTCTCAACGCTGATTTGGATTCTTCGGCGTAGCTTGTCGTTCTTCTTTCTTTTAGAATGTTTTTACATTTTCGTCTAAACGCTCCTTTCACGAATTTTTTCCCCTTATTCCAGTGGCATCGCAGAATTGATAGTCGCCTTTTCCGGTTTTCAGTTTCCATCGAACTTTTTTCCTTTATTTTCGCCAGCGGCCGGTATGCGAGTCCTCCTAATCTCCTAGATACCGACGGCCCCCTCGATTCCGGATACCCGATTGACAATTGCGCCTATTCTCATTTCTAAACGGTTGTTAATCGAATCCCCCTCTCTTTGCTGATTGCTTTCTTTTCCTGGTCCTTTTGCATGCGGCTTTTGCGGAACCCTTTCTTCGAAAGGGTGCAAGCCCGCCCCCCCCTTTCCCGCCGTTTCTCTTGGCTCCCTTCGGCACTTGAAATTTTCGAACAGCCCCATGTCTTTCTGAGTGAAGAATGTCCCCCCGGTTTTATCGTTGTTTGGTTTTCTTATGCTAATTTTTTTTGCTTTGCAGCGGACTTTATCGTTTTTTTATGCCCAAGGTTTTGGGCGGGTGAAGCTTACGCATTTCACCATCCCAGTTCAGGCTTGGTCCCCGTAATTCCGCACCTTTTTCTCCTTCCGTTTTTTCGGATATCCATTTTTCCTTTTGGACACCGTTAGACTAGCTTTCCTTTTCTTTTTTGAAATGGACTCAAGAAATCTTGCTGAGGCTCCCTCTCTTTTCCCCTTAATTCTAGGAAATATAGAAGGAGAAATCAGTTTCGTATGAGCCTTTTCGCCTACCTTATAAATCTGGTTCCCCTGATGAGAAGCCACTTCTCCTCTAAGGAGCTGAGTAATAATTTGTCTTAATTCAACTTCTTCTCCCCTTTCTTGAAATCTTTTTCTTTCTTAGGGACCCAATAAGTTGTCCCATGGCGGGCACATTTTAGTTGCCCACTTTCAGTTTTTGATTTCGTTTATAACCAGAGGGAGAGTCAGCCTCACCGCGCGCTTCTCAGATTTCTTCCCCCGGTTAGTGCGCGTCTTTTTTGACAACAATTTTAACAGGCACGTGTCCTTTCTTTCATTCCGTTGTCGCCCCTTCTTGGTTTCGGGGTTAACTCCTTACCCATTTTTTTTTTGAGTGAATTCTTTTTTGTGTGCTGCAGGGTCTAATGTGAAGTCAAACCCCCCCCCCCCCACAAAAAACCCCCACACCCCCCCCAAAAGTTCCCACAGTGATTCTTTAAGTTTCTCCCCGTCGTTTGTTCGCAGGGTTTCTACTCTCATTTTTCTGTCTTCGTTCACTTTTTTTTTTTCTGTTTTAAAAATCTTACAATTTTTCCCTACAGATTCTGCTTTTGACCCTGAATGGAGTCGTTTCCTACGAGACTTTCTCGAAATGCCTTTTCGGTCTTTTTCTGCCTGCTACGCTTCTCTGGGGGATTTTTCTCTGCAAGTTTTTTGCAAGTGCTCGAGGAACCACCATCTTTCTTTTCTTTCAGCGCGTATTTCCCCCCCTCTTTATTGGTACCTGTTGGTCCTCAAATTGTTGGCCCGAGAATTTTTTTCAATTTAAGCTAGACAACTTTTCATCCGTGTCGATGTCATATTTCCTGAACCCCCAGTTCCATTTCCCCCTACGGAAACTCCTTTCTCAGGAACGTTAGCACGGGGTGTTCGAAACCAACAATTTTTTTGTTCCGACGTTTTTTCTCGGGAAGTTCTCTTCCAAATCGTTTTAAAGGGAACTTTCTCTCCACCTTTTTTTTACCAGTTCGTCTTTTTCTCTAGATTTCTGCTAGCAGCGTTTTTTGTTTTGCTTTTTTTTTCCGTCTCCCTTCGAGTTTTTTTATCATATGCGTTCTTTTATGATCTTATCTTTGTCATCCACGTTTAGTTTTTCTTTCGCGGCAGCTAACTTTTTGCGATCCCTCCGCGGCCTTCCGAAAAGCTTTTTTTACCCCCAAAAACTTTCTTGTCAAAACCCACGAGGATTTTTTAATACTCCTTTGCTAAGTCTCCTCTTCGACCCACTCCCCTGTCCTTTTTCCTTTCGTCCAACCAAGCTTTCCGACAAAGGTTTTTTTCTTCCCGTCCTCTCTTTTTATTTCCCCCCAAAAGTCCATAATTCTCTTTCTTTTTTGGTTCGCGTTTCCCCGTGGCCGGTTTCGGTCGATTTTCAGGATTTTGTTCGTAGTTCCCCTCCTTCATGGAATGTTCTGCTACGCCTTCATTTCTCGATGTCTTTTCTTCACTAACTTTTTTCTCAAATCCTTCTTGTCTAGGGTCCTGCGATTAGCCCAGCAATTCTTTCACACAGTCCCCTTTAAGACACTTTCAAGCTGTCTTCTAATACTTTGCCCGAGCCTTCCAGAAATCTAGTGGAAATCTATGTTGATGCCCCAGGAGAGTTCCCTTCTTCGAAGCAGTTTCTCCCCGTCCGCTCGTCATCCTTTTCGATAGGTCCCCCACCTTTCAGTCGAAATTCGTCATTGAGAGCCTCTCTTTTTTTCCCAAACTCCCCCTTATTGCGCCGTTTTTCCCCCCCTCCAAATTTTTGTGCTGAGGCTCCTTCATTAGTCCCCTTTATCAGGTGCGACCAATCGACTGCGCCTTCTAATCCCCCCCTTTCGCAATTTTTGTTCCACTTCTTCACTCCCTTTCCCTTTATGCCCTTTAATTACCCCCATGGCCCCTCCTGCCATTTATTTCCCCTTCATGCGGTCCCTTTTTTCAACTCGAACGCGCTGAGGCACTTGAATTCCTTTGCATTTGAAGACTACCATGTTTTTTCCACATCTTCTTTTCGTTCTTTTTCTTGAGTTTGCCATTCTTTCGGCAAAACGCAGTTTTTGGATTTCCCCCGAGATGTTTATATAAGACCAGACTTTCACTGTGGGCCCTTTTTCTCCAGCATCCTAAATCGACTTCTCGTGGAATCTAACGGAGACGGGAACGACCCCACCGATTTGAGTGATCCCCCATCCAGCCAACAAAATTCCAAACTCTTTAGCCCTTCCGGTTTGACTTCTCACGGTCCTAGATAGGGACAATTTTTTCGAACTAGGCTATGTGTCCCCGTATTCATCCATTTCCCGCGCCTCTGATTGATTTTTTTTTTTTTTATACTCTGGTATTTTAGAAGGGTCGCCGGGATTGTTTTCTCCATTTCCCCCCAAATCGGACCCCTCGCTCTCCGGCCCCTCCCTGCCGTACTTCAGAGTTAACTCTTTGATGTCCCTGTGTCGCCCGATTTCTTTTTTCCCATCAGTTCATAAGGGCTAGTTTTCTCCGTTTCCCTTTTCTCCCTTCCCCTTTCAAAGCATATTGTCCGCCGTCTTTTTTTCTTTCCGCTCTGTTCAGAACCAACCGCTCCGAAAAGTCCTCCTTTTTCAAATCTTTTTCTTTTGGTTTTTTTGAAAATTTTTCCTCTGCAGGTTTCCTTTCCAAGACCTTCTCCTCTGGCGAGTACCGAGCCTCCGTCGCTGGGGTTTGGGGTCGCCGCCGCTTTCTTAAACTTTTTTTTTTTGCTTGCTTCCCCTAAGCCCTCCTTTCAAGCTTCCTTTTCGTTTTAAGTTTTTTTTTTTTTTCTGAAAATTCGATTCTTCCCCCTCGTCTATGATGTAGGTCATTCCGTTATCTATCTTTTCCTTTTTTCTCCCGCGCCCCTCTGCGAGCTTCTTCTTCATACATGTCAGCAACGACCTCCGCACATTTCTGCAGCTATACAACTTCCCCCCCTCCCTTTAAGCGGCTCGGGTTCAAACGGTCTTTGAATTGGGTTTATTTTTTTTCTTCGTATCTTTGGCCCTTCTTCCTCCCGATTCCCCTTTCGCGGCCTCTTAATAGGTTATGGATGAACGCTTCGTCTTGCCTCCCGCCCTTTTCATTGACCCTATTTTTCTTTCGAATGAGTTTTTTAAACAGTCATTTTTATCCGGGCGATCTTCTCTTCCCTGGTGGTAGCCGAGGCTTTTTTTTTCCATCGGTCCCTCTGTTTTTCAGCCCTGTCGGGTTTTTTTTTCGCCGAGGTTTCGGGAGCCCTCCTGTTTGGGGGGAAACTGGACGTTTAGACCGATCTTTTTTTTTCCCCCTTTTCCCAGCCTTCGGCTTTGGCGGCGGCCGCCCTTGAGATAGACAGACGGTCATCCCGCGAATCTTTCTGCTCCCGTGAAGCTTTTGGCAAACTTTGCGCCAGCGCTCCAAAGCCCCGTGCGGCCTGCGGCTGTTTTTTTTTTTTCTCATTTTTTTTCCCTCCGTGTTATTGACCCCTTGTGTCGATTTTTTCGAGATGTGTGAACGTGCACCTGAAAACCCTCCTCTATATTTTTGACCCTCGTTTTTCGTCACTTGTCTTTTCCCCATACTTGGGAGAGGCCGCCTTTTCTCTCTCCTCCTTGTCTTCTTCGTGGTATCTCTTCTTCGCCACATATCGTGGAAGTGAATGAGATCAAACTTCTAGCTCTTCCCTCCCCGTGATATCTTCATATTTCCTGCTTTTTTGATGTTTAGCCATTTAATTAGAAGCTTTTCGGTTACAACCATGCTTCGGAATCCGGGAGCAGCTTCTTTCCACCTGGTGCTTTCCAATCCTTTCTTTTCCTGGCTAACGTCCAGGGGGTCCTCACTTATTTTTTTTTCTCGTCCATTTTTCCTTTCGAAACGTGAGAAGTGTCCTGGGGTCTCGAATCCTCCTGCCTGAGTTTTCTCCTTCCGATTATCTACGGCTCCCTTTTCTTGGAGGAGGTTTGCTCCATACCGTCATACCCACGCAACAGTCTTGACCTACTCTCCTCTGGTTCCGTTTTTTTGGGGGCTTCCCCTCTGCAGACCTCTCTTCCTCAGGTTTACGGAACTTTTACGCTGGCCCCCTCCTCTAGGGGAACGAAGATTAAACCCCATATCCCCCTTTTTTCTCTTATCCTATTCGTGTTTTTTTTTTTTTTTCTTTTTTTGTTTTTTTTTTCTTTTTTTCCAGTTATTTTCAGATTTTTTTTCCCCGCGAATTTTTGAGTTTTAGAGTGTCCTCGAAAATTCCCGAAAGTGTTCAGGATCGGCCGGCTTTGTCCTTTTCCTTGTCCTAGACAACTCTTTACTTTTTTTTTCTTCTTCTCCGTTTTTTTTTTCATCTCGACTTTCCCACTGAGGGCTCCCTCAGCAGGTCATTAATCCGTACCACTTTCTCCGTTTCCCCGTTTCTTTCAACAGCTTTGAACCACCAACGTCTTAACCCCCTCCCGAGTTTTTTTAAAGCCTTAGTTTCTGCTTTTGTAAGCCTCAGTGGCCACTCTTACCTTGTGGTCTTTTTCCTTCTCCCTTTTGCCGACCGAGTTTCCATCTTTTCCCTTATTCGCGTGGTTTTTGAACAGTGATTTTCCAGAATTTTTCTTTTCCTCGGCCTCGGACATTATCCTTTTTTTTTTTCGGTTTATGATATCCCTCGTTTTGAGATCACTTGGGAAATCTTCCCCATAAAAGAGAGGATCGACTCCCCCCCCCCCTGAGTCCCTCCTTCCCCTTTCCTGCGACTTCCCTTTCCACAGGGTTTCCCTGGAATAAGCTTTCTACCCATGCGAATATGAAAATCTTGGTGACGTTTCTTCCCCGTTCCCTTTTTCCTTCCCGTGTTTTGCAGCTAAGCCCATTTGTTCCGCGTGACTGGTTTTTTACACGTGCGACATTGACAATTTCGGTCTTCTCTGGAGAGTTTTCCTTTTTTCAGTGTGCTTTGACATGCATATTTTTTTTGTTCCCTCTGGGAGTGACCGCTGAAGCCCATCTTAATCCGCCGGGATCGTCTTTTTCCTTATTCTTGGTACCTTTTTTTTTCGCTCTTTTTTTTCCCTTCTCGGTGTTGGGTACCCATAGAAGACCCCAGATTTTTCCCCCCCCTTCACTCCCGTCACAAACTTTTTTTTTCCGAGTCAGAAGCTTTGAATTTGAGATGATTTGAAACTTTCCACAGAATTTGTAATGGGGGTTTGTAAGCCTGATTTCTTTTTTTTGCTTTTCGTACTGGTCTCCGTCGACATTATTTTTGGTATTTTCCCCCAGATTTCCTTTCGTCAGGAATCCCGAAAACAATCATCATTTTCCTGAATCTTACTTTTTTCATTCGTCTTTTCTTTTTAACTTTTTTTGGATTTCTTCTTCCTACAAAGTCATTCAGAACTGTCACCAACTCGATGACGATACCCTTCATCCTTCTACATTTCCCTCCCTTTTCCCCTTTTGAGCCTTTTCTTAACCCTTTCCAGTTAACTAGCAGCTCTAATCCACAAGGTACTTATTATTCGTCCCTCCGGACATTTTTCTTTCAATGGTTCTTCCCCTCCCTGAGTTTTTTAGACCCGGATTCTGAACCTTCATTGGACAGCGCCTCGGTTTCATCGTAATATTTAAATGTTTTTCGCCTCTTCCTTTTTCCCCCTTGCACTTTCTTTCTTCCCCTTCTGCCTTACGGTTCCAACCACGTCAATCCCCTTTTTCCCCGCGACCGAATTGGACCTAGTCATCGTCTCAGGGACCCCTTTTTTGCAAGCCCCCAAGCTCAGCGTACCCCCAACCATTCCGTCAAAGAATAGGCTAAGTTTCCTTTTTTTCGTTTCATTTTTTCGGCTTCGCTCATGTCTCCCCGTAGTCCCGATGGAGTCAATAAGCGATTTCCCCTTTTTTTCTTCCCTTCTCTTTTGCTTTTTTCGGTTTCCCTTTTTTCTTCGTCTTCCCTCGCACGTAGTAATTCCGACCCAATTCTCGCGTAGTCTATTGCCCTTCTCATCTCGTCCTGCGAATTTCCCTTTCCTTGTTTCTTGCTCTCGTTCTCCACCTTGTCCCCATAAAAATTCTTTGATTTTCCTCCAGGGCTTCCTCGGTTCAGATTTTACCCCCAGCTTAGCACCCTCCCCTTTCTTCCGATCAAAGGGAGCTTCCCAACCCCGATCCTTTCTATCCGGGAGGTTTGCTCCTGGACTTGGTAGATTTTTTCCGAGCGATGATGAGTGCCTCCCCCCCCCCTCTTTGATGCGATTTTCTTCCTTCCCCCTTTCCCTCTCACCTTTTTTCGGTCCCTCTAGTTACGTCCCCCCCTTCTTTACGGCGTCAAAAAAGAGTCTCCTCCTTTTTTTTGCCATCTCCCTTATCGCGGTTCTTTTTACCCCGTTTAAATTTCTCCAAGAAGTTTTGTCGGTTCCTTTCTGATCAAAAGTAAATGATGAGGGTTCGGCACATTCTCCCTCCTCCTCCTCTTTTTCTGAGATCCATTATTGATCTTCCTGCCCTTTTTTTCTTTGCCTATTTCAGAAACTTTATTCTCTTCGGCATTTCTCTTGCGATGGCCGAGCGATTGGGCAAACTTTCTTTTGAGCAGCTTCTTTCCCAACCTTCTCTCCCAGTTTTCGCACGCCTCTTTTGAGTTTTTCTTGTCAGAACCGAACTATTGATGCGCTCCGTTCATCATCGGCCCCCTCCTTTTCACCCAGATCTCCATTCCTCTGATTGTCTATCGGAGGTCCCTGGGTATCTCGGTCCCATTTGATCCATCCGCGAGTCTTGTGTCCGGGCGTTCGGATTTCATCTTTTTTCTTTTTCTCTTGATTGCTTCTTTTCTTTTTTTCAGCCCCCTCTCGCCTCGGTGAAGTTTACCTTACGTTTCGCCTGCCCTTCTCTCACCTTAGATTAATGTTATATTTGCCCCCCTGGACTCCTTTCTTTTCCCAGTTCCGGGAACCTTTTGCATCGCTCTGCTAAGATTTGTTTTACTTATGAGGTTCCTTCCTCACGTTTAGAACTAGCGAAGTACCCGAAAGGCTTCTTTTTTTTTGAGAATTTTTCCTCTTTCTCTGAGGTGACGATTGTAGATGTCTTTGTTTTCCCAGTCAGGTACCTTTTTCTCTTTCGTTTTGATCCTTTCCGGGTATTTTTTTTTTCAGAGATCCTCATGTTTCTCTTTTTTTTTTTGCCATCTCGTTTCGCCACTTTTTCGTTCTTTATTTCCGTGACAAAGCGGCGCGAATTATCAACCCCTCTTCATGTCTTTTTTCTTGATGCTCTCCCATGTTATCCCGAGCCTTTTCCCCAATGTTCTAAACTTTTTTTTCCGCTCGACACTTCTTCCTTCCCCCGACGACTGCCTTGGCGAGTCTTCGGGTCCCTTTCGCATTTTAAATTATCATTCCATGTTTCAGAAATTTATAAGTTCGTGTGATTTTTGTTTCTGATTTCTTATTTTTTCAGGGTCCCTAAGATCCTTCTTCTGCCTACGGGTTCATTTTTTTTAACGAATTCGGCGAAGGGCTCCCTTCAGATTAAGCGCCTTCTTTTCGGAATGATGTTCCTATCCTTTTTGATCCCCATCGCCAGACGAATTCCCGGCTGGTCTCGGAAATGATTATTTTTCTTTTTTTCCTATCGCGTCGACCCCAGCAGGGCCGTTTTAAACTCCTTTTTCTTGCAAATCTGCCTTTTGACCAAATAGTATGCTCCCAGAGTCTTTTGAGCGCGTATCTTTTTCCCAAGCCCTGGAGATTGCTTTTATGGTACTCCCTCTAAACCTTTCTCTCTTTTCCCTCTTTTCTTTTCCCGTTTCTAGCCAACTTCCTTTGAGCTCTTTCTGTAGTTCCCTCGAATTGACGACTAAGGACAAAATGTTTTCCTTTTTTCGCTTTTTTTCTGCCCCCAAACCTTTCCTCTCTCCCCTTTTCCCTCTTTTTTCGTTTTTTTTTGCACAACACTGACGAGTCCCCGGTTCGGGTTCTCTTCACTCCACTCTATTATCTCTTCCTTCCCCCGTGGACACCTTCGTCCCCTTGTGCCCCCCTCCCTGTTGCAGTTTTAGACTCTTCCGCTCCTTCTTTCTCTTGTTTGGAACCCTGATTTTGCCCTCTTTTTACGTCTTGCCCCACTCTTGATGAGTTTTTTTTTCCTTCTTTTCGTCTTTTGCTTCTCTGTTTTGGTTTTTTTTTTTTGCGTCGGCTCCCACTTGAGCACTCCTTCTCCCCCCGACCTTTTTCCGCCCCCTCTTTCCCTTCCTTGCACATGCTGCCGGAGGACTTATGAATTTTCTACGGGTAGGCCCTCAGGTATGGGAGCTTGTCTTTACCTCTCCTTTGAACTCCTCTTTGTCCTTTTTTTCTTGATCGAAGGTCCCCAGTTGGTAATATTTTTTTGTGTACCCTCCCAAACAGTAGTTCTATTCGGTAGTTCAGTATTTCTTTCTCTTCCCTCTTCTTCTTGAATGCTGGCTCTTCTCTGATTCGGAAGATTAGAAGCCCCTCAAAAATCTTCACAGGTGCTCTTGCTCGGAATTTCTTTAGTCTTGATGATATTCTCTTATTTTTTTCTCCCTTGTTACCTTCACCCTTTTGTTGAACCCTCCGAACAAACTTCCCTCGAGCCCGCAGAACAGATTATGGCAATCATGTTGACTTTTCCTCTCTTAAAATTGTATGCCTGGCTTCCCTCATGTTTTACGTGGTAGTCCCTCCTAAATTCCCCTCATTCCGGACATTGTTCCTCTTTTGAACCAGAAATCAATTCGCTCCGGAATCCCTCTTCTTCTTTCCTTATTTTTATGCCACCCCTTCTCTTTTTCCTCCTCCTCGGAAAAGGTTTCTTTTCTTTCTGCAAGTTCAACATGCGAATATCTTTCTTGAGCGAAAAAAATCCTGCGTACCCAACTTTCCTTCCCTCATCTCCCCTTCCCTTCTTCACCCCCTCTTTCCCCCTTTTTCCCGCTACAATCCCCCCTTGGAGCAACTTTCAAACCCCAATGGCCCCTCCCAGCATGCGCGGGAATGCTACTTTTTGAACTTTTTTTTGCTCCCTCCCTTGGGATTCCCTTCTTAACTTCCCGGTCCATGGGCCCCAAAGGACAGTTTGCTCTGTGCCTTTTGACCTCCCCCAGTCTTTTTTTTTTTTCAGTCATTCTTTTGCAATCTTGTGCCTCTTGGGACTTTTGACATTCTGGCACGAATTCGCTTTACGATTTTTTTTTCCTCCCTCCCCCCGCCTTCGGTTGTGATACCCCACGTCCCCTATCGGTCTCCCCTCCCAGTTTCCTCCCTGGTCAACTTTTTTGATCTGTTAAGACTTTCTCTCTTCCCCTTTTTATTCTTTCTGACAAGTTCCCTTACCCTCCCCCTCAGATTCGCCCAAACTTCCTTCCTCTCATTCTTATGACAGTTTCACCTTCTCCCAGGGCGCCTTCTTTCCTTCCCTCGTTTTCTCTAGTGAACCCTTGTCGACCCTTCCTACCAATTGCTCATAAGTTCCCCTGCAGTTGTTTCTGCCTCGCGATCATGTTTTCCAATTTGTATTAACCCTCCTGATAGAAAATGACTTAATGGAACTCTCCCCTTCTTTTCCCTTTAGGCTTCCTTTTTTCTTTGCTCTTTTGAGTCATGGTGTTCTTTAGCTTTCTCTTGCCCCGCCCCTCTTCTCAGGATAATCTATTATACTACGGAGTTTGCCGGACCTTTGAATTCCCCCCCCTTGCTTCCACTGGCCTCCGCTACCCCCCCCCTAAACCCGACTTGCACCGTGTGCCTCCTTTCAACTTTTACTTTCTTGCGATTGACCTCAGAGCCTTTTCTTCTCCCGCCAGACCCCACTTCGTTTTTGATGTCCTTTCGGGGCGTTTTTCCGCGGTGGTCGAAGAGATGATTAAGTCATAAACCTCCCCTTCCCGGTGATTTCTTCGCTCCGTCCCTTTTCCTCGCATCCCTGCTTCATTACCTCTTTTCCAGTGTCGCCATTACGCTTCAATCTTGACTAGACGTTCAAACCTTCCCGCTTTTTGTCTTTCTCCCCTGTGTTGTTTTCTTTTTTTTTTCGTCCATCCTGCCTTGCAATGGGTCTTTTTCCCCTCCCCACGTCAAAATGGAACCCCTTTTTTTTCTTACGTCACTTATCGCCTATTCCTTTTCTGCTGGTCTTTTCTTTTTTTCCAAAATTATTGGACCCTTTGCGGGTCGCAGCGACCTTTTTTTCATTAGTCAGGGTGCCCCCCAGAACTTTTTCTCTGATTCTTCTCGCATTCCCTCTTGAAATCTGCTCTCTCCTCTTCCAGAACATCCGAATAAAGTTTTCCCAAATGAGCACCCCACCTACTTTCCCAGTCTCTTTTCTGATAGAGGATCATTTTCCCCCCCCAGTTGATACCTTTTTTCCTGCAGAGTGAAGATGTTGTACGGGTTTTAGCGATTTTTTATTAGCGGGCGATCCTTTTTTTCCACTGGATTTCAGTTTCCGCATCGACCAACTTTACATGAGCTCATTGCGACCTCCTTCTCCGATCGCCGTAACTGACTGCTTTAACCTGATGTTCCCCCTTGAACCCCTCCTTGGGCACCTGTCCACATTTACAGGAATCTGTAGTGGCGCTCTCTCCCTGATTTCTCTTCGAGTTCGATCTTTTTTAGCTCTTTCTAAATCTTAGGTAAAGCGTGAGTTTTCTCGCGCGTTTTTTTTAAAAGTCCCCCCCTTCTTTCCAACGCGGCCTTCATGCCTTTGGAGACTTTCGGGTTGAGTAACGCTTTGTTTTTCTATTTATAATTTTTTTTTTTTTTCACGTTTGACTGCACTTGCCTTCGCCTCTACCGTCTCCCTGTTTCTACCCTTCTTAGTGAATTCCTTCTCGTTCCTTAGGATGGCGCGTCCCCTCTTACCTTGGCACCCCCGAGAGACTCCAGCTTTGAATCCTTTCTGAAGCTCTTTCTTCAAGTGATTTGGAACTCTGGCTTCATTCCTCTTTAGAAGTCCCCTACCTTGGTTTTTTTCCGATCCCACAGTTTATGTCTTCTCCAGGTCCCAGGGGGTACCTTTCTGAATCTTTTTTTTGGTGGAGAAGAAGTTCCCATGGGTTGTTGAACCGGTTTGAGTTCCGTACAGTGTCCCTTGTTCCGTTCTCTTCATGTTCCCCTCTCTTTTTCCCCGCCCCTCTTTCATTTTCTGCGAGTCTCCCCGGGATTTTTTTACCCGATTTGCTTACAGTTCTCTTCTACTTCTCTCTTTCTTGCTTAGCCACTTTGCCGCCTTGCTTCTATTTCTTCCTAGCGCTCGTTTTCCAATCGCTTTCATCTCTCCTCTTTCCACACTTAGAGGGTGAAATTCCCCTCTGATGAAATGGGTTTTTTTTTTTGGTTCCCGTCTTTCCTCCCCCACCTTCTCTTTTTGTACCGCAGAAACTTGTCTCCATGATTTCCGGATCGTTTCTAGGTCCTTCTTCCCCCCCAGTACTCCTTTCAGTCTTCTCTTCCAGATTTTTCGGCGTCCCCCCTCCCGAATTCGAAGACTAATGTCCCCAAACCTGATGGCTAGCATTCCTTCCTCTTCTCCCTCTCCTTGAAACTCCCTTCCCCGGCTTTTTTTTTTTTTTGTCATTTTTGCAAAAATTTTCGGTCAAACTTTACGATTTTGTTCCCCTTTAAGCCTTTCCCATCTTCCCCCTTTTTCTTGAAAATTCTCCAGCGCCTAAATTTCTTCTTTTAGATCTGTCTAGCGATCTTTTTTCTTGTTTTGAACATGAATTTTAAGCTTTCTTCCTTTGTTTTTCGTCCCTTCTCTTATTCTTTGTTTTTCCCTCTCATGTCCTTCCCATGCTCCGGATGCCCCCTCGTCAAGCTTTTCCTCAAGGAATTGGGTACTGCCTCTCCAAAACTTCCCCCCCCAGTATCTTCTGCTTCCCCCCCCCCCTCCCCACGCCATTTCCGACGCTATTTTTTTAACCTCTCCTACCTTTTTCTTCCCCCCCCTTTGCGGTCTTTCCCTTTTCGACCTCCCTTATTTTCCACTTGCGTTTTTTTTACAATAGAAGTTCTTTGAAACAACGTCTTTTTTTTTTTTTTTTCCTCTTTTCCTCTCCCAAACTTTCGTGAGGTATCTTTTGAGACCGAGATTGGCCTCTGTGAGAGTTTTGCTTTTTCCCCCCTTTTCCTATTGTTTTTTCCTTAAGTTCCGAACCCTTCTTTCATCTCCCTGCAAACTCTTTGGCCTTTTTCTAATGTAAAACGGTACCTTTTCTTTTCTCTCTTCTACTTTCCTTCGTTTTTTTCCAATGGATTTTTTCAAAATTTGCTCCTTGTAATAACCCCTTTTTTTAACCGGAGATACGCACCCCATCTCTGGACATCTCTTTTTCCCCTAGGATTCATTTGCCCTTCGTCTTCCTGCTTTCTTTTGCTCTTTTTTTCCTAAATCAACTTTCAGCATTTCGGCGGGAACCCTCCCTTTTTTCTTCCTTCTGTTCCCCCCACCCCCTGCATGAATTCCTTTCCATAGACTTTTGAGGGAGTGTTCGCCATTCTTTTTTTAACGCGATCTCTCCTTCCTTAGCTTTTTTTTCCCCCTCCTTTCCCCCTCAATACTTCCTGTTCTACCTTCCTCATTTGATCCGTTCTCACACGGTGTCTTCACCCTGTCGTTCATTACCACCTTGCACCGGTATTTCCTTTCCCCCCTTTTTTCCCCTTTCTGTGATTTCTCTTTTCCCTCAAGCTTTGAGCGTTTTTCTCACCCTCCACGTAGGAAGTTGCGTCTGACTTTGCATCCCTCCACCTTCTTCTTGCCCTATTTTTCCTCCTTTTTTCTTATGCCTCTGAATGTCCTTTCCCTTTTTAGTCCTCCACTTTCACAGCAGGTGATATCCAATGGTCCCTGCACCCCAAACTCAGTCTCCGCCGAACCTTCTCTTTCCCAGATTATTTTTCTCCTCAACTAAGTATTGACACCTCCTTCCACGTTAGACTCACCATCTCCGCTCAGCGGCTTCATAATCGTTTTTCTTTAACCTACACGATCGGACACGCTTCAGAGGGGTCGCCTTTCTCTTTTTCCCCACGTGTCCATTTCTGCCATCAGCAACCTGCGACCCTTCCGGTAAATTTAAGCCGGCTTTCACGCCTTTAAAATCCTCTTTTTCCCCTGGGCTCTGATCTTAGGACCCGGCTGTTCCGACCCCTTCCAGTCATTACTGGGATTTGTCTCTCTCTTTTCTTGACCCTTTTCTCCTCCCCCCCCCCCAGGATGCTTTCATACCCCCTTGCGCTCTGCGACCCTCGCTGACCGACAAAGCATCCTTTTGATGCCTTCCTACACCCCGATTCCTTTTGCCATTTTTTTTTTCCCCCTTTCCTTCGGTGTTCTTCCCTTCGGCGGGATTTCCCCGGGCCTCAAGAGAGAGAAGACTTCAGCAAGGATCCTTCAGAAGCTGAATTCCTTTTTTGATAAGCTTCCTTCTGGGCGTGCCCTCTCTACTTCATTTTTCTGGAGGCTCGGCTATAAAATCGCCAGGTTTGTCTCCGAGTTTATTTCCTATCAACTCCCTTTTTTTCAAGCTCAATTAAATCTTTTCTCTATGTCAGGGAATTAGGATCTCTCGTAGATGTTACCTTATCTCACTTCCCCTCCCCTTTGAGCTTTTCTAATGTTCTCCCTCTCGTTGTCCCTCCGTTCTTCCCCGGAAACGTTATTATGGTACTAACCAGATGCGCTGTCTAGATGTATCCCCAAATTCCCCCTGTATCCGGCCTTCACTTTCTTTGGGTTTCCCCTCTGGGACCCGAAATTCCTTCCGTTCTGTCTTTTTCTTCGCCGAAGATCTTAGAAATCAGATTATTTATCATCTCTTCCTTCCCCTTCTCCGACCCTTTTCTACCGACCCTCCTCCCCCGTTTTTTCAAATCTGAACTCTGGACGGATAGGGGTTTGTCCCTTTTCCCCGGACCCCCCACCCCCCCCCCTTTCGTTCCCTTAGCCTCCTTGAATACATCTTTCATTTTCCGCGATAGGTTTCCACTTCTATCGCGGCGCCTTATTTGTTTTTTTTCATTTACCTAGCCGTTCTGCCGGCTTTTCCTTTCAAGTGGAACTACTGCCCTCTCTCCCTTGCTTTGTCTTTTTTCTTCTCTTATCTTTTTTCTTTTGGCCAATCTCTCGACACACCGTTTCATGCCGGAAGACACATCTTCTCCCCCTTTCACTCCTTCCCGGGGGACTCATGCCGGACCTCCTCCCCTCGACAAGGGTACCCTTCCCCTTTTGTTTTCCTCTTCTTCTCCTTTCTCTGTGACCTTCCGTCATACCCCTTGAGTCAAGATGAGAGACTTTTTTAGCTTCATGTTTTGCCTTTTCGTTCCCGATCCCCAGTCCCACCAAGACCCTAAAACCTTTTGTCACTCCTCCGTCCCTTTGCAGTTTTAAAGGGAGATTAGAACCATCGGTTTCTCCCCCTTACTTTCTTTTCGCCTAGACTTTCCCCCCCGTCGAGCCTCTCTCCAAATTTCTGCAAATTCCCTTTTTCGCGACGGTCCCCGTATGATTTGAAAAGTATAGCCAAAATTTTGACAACCTTTCCTTTTCTCAGCTCTTCCCCTCTTTCAGTTTCATAAACCTTAAATTTTTCAATAATACTTTCCGTTACTTTTCAGGAAATGGTACTGGTGTTTGGCCCCCTTTCCCTCCTTTTCTTAGTGAATTATCGTGGTTTTACATGTTGTTGGAAATTTTCTTAGAAGTAAATCTGTGCCTTTTTTTTGTTCTTGTTTACTTTATCATTTCTTTTCCCCTCATCTGGCGACCTCATTAATCGAGGAACGCCTGAGGCCTTTTTTTCCCTTCTTTTGCGAGCCTATCCCTTTGATTTTTCTTCCCAAATCCTCCCCTCTTACCTTTTCCAGGGTCCTTCCCTTCTTCTTCCCCCTTAGGTCCAATGCTTCTTTTGTACCCTTCATGATCCGGGTTCCCCCCCCCATGATTTGCTACGCTTTCTTTTCGTACCTTTGGACGTTAAGCTTTTGAACTCCCCTTTGCTTGTTTGATCCTCTTTCTTTTCTTGCAAACCTTTGGTTTTTCACCCCCTCGTTTTTAGCCCCCAGCTTTTCTTTTCCACCTCTTTCTTGTTTACCCGTCTTTTTTTCAAAATTTCTTGGTTCTTTTAACGAAAGTGCAGGCCCGTTCACCCCTACTAACACTTTGCTTGATGAATCCTTAAGCTCTTTGGGACGGGATGGGTTTTACATCGAACTTCTCCACCCCCAAACTTGAATTCTTCCCGGATCCCTCCACAAATGCGGACCCCAAATCGCTTGCCCTCTTAAATCCCCTTCCCCTGAACCACCGAAGCCTTGAATTTCAGCTGGCCCCCCCTGGGAAACCTTCCGCTCTTGCCCCTCCGCCCGGGGAGTTCCCTACTAACATTCTAAATTCTACAATTCTCTTTTCGCTTACGCCCCTGAGTGTTCGCTCTTTCCTAGCGATCTTTTTTTGATCTCCGCGGGGCCCCTTCCTTCTTTCAGCCCCTCGTTTATTTTTTCCCCCCCGCGGAGTTAGCTCGGCCCTCATTCGGATACATTCTGCGCCTTTCTTCCTCTTCCCTTTCTCCTCCTCCTCTGATCTCTCTCTAGAGTCAACCCCCGCCTCCCAGCTCCTCTTCCGATTGAGGAGCCCCCAAACCCCCTCCATGCCCTCCTTGGTTCCCTCTTCAAAATATCCATTATTTCAAACCTCCTCAGAAGAGGCTATCCCTATGAAGCTCTCTCCCTTGCTCTCTTTCCTGCCCCCTTTTTTCGACTCTTTTTCTTGCAGGGTTCCCCCGCGGAAGTATTGAAAAAAACCCTTCCATCTTTTTGCCCCCCTTCCCTTTTGAACCTTTTCGTTCCCGTGGAGATTCCCCGTGGCTGCGTCTTTTTCTAGTAAGTAATAATGTGTTCGCCTACGTTTCCTCTTTCGGTCTTACCCCGAAACCCTTTTCTAAAATCCTTCAACGAGGGTTTTCCACTTTGGTTGCAGTCCTTCTCGTTTTTATAGTGCCTTTCCCCAATCGCAGGCTTTCCCCCCGATCCTTTTTAATACCCCTCTCGTTCCTCCACCTCGACTCTCCCGAGTTGACTGAGGGCTTCACGGCTATTTTACCTTCCTCTCTTTTGTTCTTTCTTTTCCTGACCCCAGGCTCCCATCCTGAGCCCTCCGGCTCCAGGGCTTAAAAACGAAATCCATTTTCCTTAAATTTCGTCATCTTCTTCTCCTGGACTCTCTTCCCCCCCCCTTTTGATGTCTTCCTTAGCCCCCCCGGTTGAGATCTTGAGTTCCTTTTCCCCTTTCAAACTGAGATAGCCATGGCTCTTTCCCCGGCGGCTTTTTTTTTTCTTCCCCTACTCTTGTCCCCTTTAAACTCAAACACAACTTAAATCCCAACGTTAGGGACATTTGTATGAAACACTTACCAAGAATTTCCGTTCCCCTCTTTTTCTTCCCCCCCATCTCTTCGTGTCGAACTTCAGCTACGCATGAAGTATGGCCGTTCAATGGTGGTCCCCTCCAAATTTTTCGGTCTTCCTCCTTTCCCCCCCTTCTGAAAGTTGCCAGTCACTTGCCATCGTTTTTCCCTATTTCGGCAACCCCCGATTCGAGACAGTTTGGCTTTCGTCATTCCCCTCCATATGTGTTTTCCCCCCCTACTTATATTCTACAAGTTTTATAAGAATCTGGGAAAGTTAGCTTCCTCCCTCCTTTTCTGCCCCTTTTGGTCACCACTAATCCCCGCTAACCAGTCCCCCTCTCTCCCAATCTCCGATTTTCTCAACTTGACTCCATACGAGATACGACCAGGGTTCTTGCCCCTTCCCCCCCTTAGACCTTAATGAGCATCATTATCTTATCTGGATCTCCCCTCTTTTTTTATTGTTCCCATTGCCCCCACCTTTCGTTCATTTTTCATTCCACCATTTTCCTTTGCGAAACTTTTTCATCAGAATTATAGAGATAGATTGTATTGCTTTTGTACCCTTTTGTGCGCTGCTGGTTTTCTTTTTTTTTTTTCTCCTATTCGTCGCTGGCCACTTTTTTCACGGATTCCTCTCTCCTCCGGGCTGAAAAGTTTCTGTTCTCAGCCCTTTTCCCCTCGCCCCCTCTTTTTTTCCCCCCTTCCAAAACCCCCTTTTTCCCGATCCTCAGGGAGGTGTTCACATGGTTTGGTTTTTCCCGATTGTAAAAGGGCGGTCTAGCTCTCTTCCTGGCCAGCGTCTTCCTCCCCTTCTTTTCGATCTGTTTTTTTTTTGTCAGATTCCCTTTTACTTTTTCTTCATTTTAAGACCCCTTTCCGGGCCGGCTCCGTTTCTTCCCCTTTCCTCCCATTTTAAGTTATCCATCTAATTTTCCCTTTTCGTTTCTCCCCCCCGTAATCTTGCCCCCCCCAGCTTCAAGTTTTATGTCGGCGCTCAATCTTTTCCCTTTTTTTGTTTCATATCCCCCTTCATGGCCAGCTTTTTGTAGGCTTCGTGCCTCCTATGTATCCCCTTGAGACTCCTTTGCAGATATCCCAACTTGAACGCGTCGCCTGGTAGTTCTTTCTTTCCCACTATCTGTGGCCTTGCCCCTTTCTCAGTTGCTTCTTTCCAAGTCCCTAATCGCCCTCTAAAGGGTTTTGGTCTTAAATAGTTGGACCCCGCAGACTGACTGTTTCTGGTCCCCTCCGGTCCCTTTTTTTTTACCCCGAACCCCCTTTAAGAGAAACCCCCTCCTGCTGATGTTGCCCTCTCTTTCTTATTTTGTCTTTTTTTTCTGTCCCTGGTTGCCCCTTCTGGGTGGCCATGTCTTTCTGATTCTGAATCGAGTATTTTTCTTTCTCTTCTTTGAGGGAGTCCTCTGCCCTTCTTTCTTGAACCCTTGTTGATTCCCAGATCTTTTCCATGAGCCTTTGAAAAAAGCGTCGGCTGAATTGAGCTCACTTTCTCCGGCCCCTCTCGTCCTAATTCCCTTGTAATTCTTTCTAAGTTCAATGTGTTCCCTGAATTTTTCCCTGAAAGGAAGGACAGAATATTTTTCTCCCCCCTCTATCTTCCGGTCCCTTTCTGCTCTTCTCCCTTCCTGACCCTTTCCTATTTGAAGGGCGGTCTTCTTTTTGTTTAATGGGAAGTTTTGAGAAGGTTTTTCACTCACCCCCTTCTCCCCTTTTTCAAGACTTTTTTTCTCTTTTATCTTTCTCGGGCGTGAGTACAATTCGGTCCTGCTTCGCTACCTGAGGGATTTAAGGATCATCCTTTATTTTTTTTCCGCTCCTTTTGGTACTATAGGCCAAAACTCCCTTCGCCCTTAGGTCGAAGTGACCACAACTTCTCTCCCCCAGCCAACTATGGCCCCCCTTCTTTTTTTCCCTTTTTCCCTCTTTCTCGAGCGTTTTCTCTTTCTTGAGAGTCCTGGTTTCTTCTCTGTCCTCCGATCAGGAAGTCAGGCGTCATGACTCATTTAGATTCCCCTCCTTTTTCCCTAGCGGGAGTTAAATCTTTCCTCTCTTTATGGCTCTTCTTCCTGCCAGTTTTTTTCCCCTTGCCCCATTATCTTTTTTTTTCCTCGATCCTCGCACCTGTGAATCTTTTTTCCGGTGATTATTAGAAGACCTTTCCTTGTTTTTCTGTTATCCTTTTTTCACCCCTTTTTCTCAACTTTGTCCCTCTTTTAAGAGAGCTTTGGTTTGACTTGAGAGGGCCTATCACAAAGGGATTTTTTTCATCTTTGCCCTACAGTCCTCTGGATTGAGTTTCTTGTTCCCCTTTCTTTTTACGGTCCCAGATTTTTAGGCCTTTTTTTTCTTGCCAAGAACCCACCGCAAGGTCTTCCCCCATTTCCAAATATATCTTGGGAGGGCACCTCCCTAATTTCCTTTCTCTTCAGGCCTCTTCTCTTTCAGCGTTTCTTCGGAGTTTCGGTTGCGTCCCTCTCCTTGGTTCTTTTTTTAGAAACCCTAGCTTCAGGCTTCTCCTTTCTTCTTTTTTCCCCCTTCCTTAGACCCCAATCTTTTCTACCCATTATCTTCTATCCTACTTATACCACAACTTTGATGGATGACCGAAGATTCCCATTCCCTCAACTTTAGCTTCTCCCCCCCCGTACGTTAACGGTTCCCTCACACCCCCACCAAAAGGACTTGCCACATTACTACGACCTTTTCCGTTCCACCAAGTTGTTTTCCCCCTTCCAAGGAGGTTCCGCTCCTTCATACAGTTAGTCTTCCGCCTTTCCTTTTGTTGGTGGTTTTGTCTTTCCCTTTTTTCGGCCCGGAGGATCTTCGTCATCCTTCCTTTTTTTTTCGCCGCCGGAGGTCTTAATCTTTTTCCTTTGTTTTTTCATTCTTTATGTTCTCTTCCTCTCACAAACTTCCGGATGACTTCCCCCCCCGAATTTCTTTTCCCGTTCCGCCTTATGTGACATGCCCAGGGTCAAAAACCCTTCCCGTAGGAATCTCCCTCTCTTTCTCTTCTTTTCTACGTTTCTTCGGTACGGCTTCTTCCCGGCCCTCTCCCTTTCGACCTTTTTTTCCACACGCATATAATGACGTCCCTGACAAACCGCCGGTTTTTTTTTCTTTTTTCCCCCCTTTTCCATGACAACACCCTTCGGTTTTCCCGCCCCCCCCCTCGGTAGACGTTTCCGTTATTGGAGTGGCTTCTCGTCTCCTTCTCCTTCTCGTGTTCTTTTCATTATCCGGTAGATCCCCAGAACCCTCACTCAAAGTCCTTTCCAAAAGGAGTTTGTAAACAGGTAACCTCGCTTTCGGCGATCCTTTTCTCCTTGACCCCCCTTTTTTTTTCCCACATTTCGGCTTTTACCCCTATCCTCTTCCCCGGTTTTTCGCCAAATGCCGCTCTTCAATAACCCCCCTGTTTTCCTCGATCAATACTGCCCCATGGACCGCCAGCTTCTCCTTGCGATTTCCTCCTTCCCTTTCTCTCGATGTTTTTGTTTTTTTGACTTGATTTTTTTATTTTTTCGTCTCCTGAAGTCGCTCTCTCCTGAAGCATTCAAGAAGGCAGGCATTGGCCCAGTGACGGTACGCTCGCAACCTTTTTTCTTCTTTCCCTCGGTCTTTCTTTCTGCAAAACTGGGAGTTGTCCGAAAAAACATCCATTGAGAGATGTTTTTCACCCCCCACCCCCCCCCCCTGTTAACCTTCTTGACCCTGATCCCCCTCGGCTTCCCCCGTCCCCCCCAGGTTCCCGCCCCCATTTCGGAACCTTTTATGACGATTCTTAAATAACTTCAATCCGTCTTACATGTTTCACCAGTGGCGCTTTCTACCCCTTCTGAGCACCCCGGCTTACCCTCCTTTCTCAGAGATCCCCGGTAGGGTCTCTCTCTTACTCCCCTCCTGCGGAAGATATTGAGTTTCATGGTTTTTCCCCCTTCGTTGGATACCTTTCTGAATGACCCCTGAACCTCCCGTCATTTTTTTTTGCCATCGGTTTAATGATTTTCGTTAACGCAGGAACTTGCTCCCTCAAGGGGGGGGGATTATCTTTGTTCTCTCTTCTATACCTTTTCCCTTCACTCAGGTGCTTTGGAACCCTTTTTTTCACAGAAAAACGAACTTATCTGCCCCTCTCCCCTATGTCCTCCAAACCACTTCTAACCCCCCTCTTCCCACCGCTGTAAGTTCTGACTTTTCTTGAATTGGAAGTTAACTCTACCTCCCTTAAGTCCCTCCCTTTTGCGATTCCTTTACCCAATTAATTCGTCTACTCCTTTCCCTATATATTTACTCTTCTTAGAGAGATTACCTATATCATCTGTTTCTTTTCCGCCGGCTTTCCTTATCTAACATTTCCCTGTGCACCCCATTGGACGTATTTTTTTTAACTTTCCGTAGTAGTTCATCGTGTACCTTTCATCCTTGTTTGTTCCCTTCTCTCATCTTATGCCCTTCAGATGGCTCCTTTCTTTTCCAGGACAGTTACCAACCATCTCTCTCTTCTTCCCCAGTCTTCCTCCACTTCCTCCACCCTTCGCTTATTTCATACCCAAAATCCGCTCTTTTGTCCGACTCCCCTTCCAATAAGTCCTCATTACCCTCTTTTGGTACTTTTTTTCTTCTGGAAAGAGTAGTGGATCTCCTCCCTAGGCCAGCCTTTTTCCCCGCTCTGTTGTCCGCGAACCTTCTTCCGGTGTGCACATTTCTGGTGATTTCATTTGCATAACCCAGAAACCTTCGGACCATTATGCGACCCCTCATTCCCGTTCAATTTCATTTGATAAGACTCCCCCAGTATATCCTCTGTTTTCTCAGACCGAAGTTATGGGCGATTTCAACGCTCAAAATTTTTTTCTCGGTACTCTCTCTTTTTACGTTTACCTTCCCGACCCCCTCCTCCTTTCAGATTTTCCCCTGCTCCTCAAATGGTTTTCTTTCTGTTAATCTCAGCTATCAATAACTTATGTTTCTTGCCTCTTCTCTGTTCCTGCTTCGGTACTCTTCCTTTCTCCGAAGTCTCCCTCACTTATTCCCACTGTCCGGTGATTTTCTCCCTCAGGAGCCTGATCAGCACACTCGTATGTCCCTCTACGTCTTCTTTTTCTCCCCCCGAATTCTTTATGATCCGCCTGAGGTGCACTCCTTCAGCTTTCTCCTTTGGGTTTATGGAACAGTATGTCTCCCATCCTTCTTTTCCTTGAGAGCCCTCCTTTGATTTCCTTTTCTGTCTGGATTTGAATCGATTAGCTTGCCCTCATCCCCCTCTTTCGTGCCCCTCCGCCTCCTACCACCAGGCCCTTACTTAAGGCATGAGCCGCCTCCTTTCGAGAGTTCACTCTCTCTTTTCTTTGTTTTCACGCTTTTTTTTGGCCCCCTTGACCGTGCTCTCGTCTCTTGTGACAAACTCCCTTTCATCTTTTCCCCCCTCCCCTTTTTTTTTATGTCTGCTTTTTAACTTTTGTGCTTCGACTTTGCGATTCGGTCTGTTCTCCTTCTACCTCCTTCCTGTCCCCTTCTAACCGGTCGGCGATGTCTTCTCCTGGGAGTTAAGGAGGTTCGATAAGACTTTCTTTTTCCCCCTTTCCCTACTTTTTGCGCGGGCCCTCTTTTCTATCTTTACTTTTTCCCCTATTTGAATTTGGTTCCTTTCCTCCTCTCCGCCATTCTTTTCCTTTTCCTGTCCCCCTCTTTTTTTTTCCGATTCTTCCCCCCAAGACGATTAACCTTCTCTATCCACTATTGATTTTTGAAGAAGTAATTGTACCCCCTTCTTTGCCACCCAACCTTTTCACCTCTTCGGAGTTTTTTTTCCTCAATCCTACCTCCTTCAACCTCTTTTCGTTTTTCAATGTGAGAAGATGGGACCTGTGGTTCACATTCCTTGTGTTCCCCTACCATTTTTTCTCATGAAGTGCTTTTGCCTTCGTAATCCCTTTTTCTCGGGTCTCTTTCCCTGGGTTTTATTCCCGAAGAAGAGCACTTTTTCGTTTTCGGGCTCGCTCTCAAATACATCTTTACCTGCAATGATGGCGTTGTACTTTTTCTTCTTGAGGAGTTTACCTGCCCCTATAATTGGACCCCGATTGAAATACCCGTCATATGACTTATGTGAGGAATGTATTTCTTGTTTCTGAGCCAGGACGTCTTTTTCACTTGCTTCCCAGCGTCTTACACGATCCCACAACCCCATTTGATTCCTTTCAAATTTCCATCATACCATCTTGACTCCCTTTTTTATTTTTCTTTTTCAGTATGCTCTCTTTCCCCCAGTTTTTGGGTCCCCTTCTACTCCCACTGAGATGTTGATGTGGTATCATGAAATGGTTCAGGCCATCCCTTGCTTTTTTCTTCCGAGGCATCCCTCTTTCCTTTTCCTTTCGCTCCTCTTTTCTTCCCCCCGACAACACAAAAAACCCCTATGGTGACGGCCTTCCCCCTTTCTCCCCCTTCCCCTCGCCTTTTCTCTCCCAGGTTTTTAAGTGGCCCCCCCAACCCCTCTTACGAGTTTCCACCTACTTCTTTTCGCCTCCTCTTTCCCCCTTCTTTTCCTCCCTATTTTGGAAGAACTTAAACCTTTCATAGAGTCATATTTATGATTATAACCTTTTTTTTCCTTGCCGTCTTCCTTCGTCTTTCTTCTTTTTAGGTTCTCCCTTTCATAATGCTTTCTCGGCCTGA
>Ga0179593_1494315_pt1 | contig 28382 bp, 45 predicted proteins | sample CZODoug2_1_08_16_FD_185931 | JGI IMG/M metagenome (GOLD analysis project Ga0179593, IMG submission 185931) | Vadose zone soil fungal communities from Angelo Coast Range Reserve, California, USA - CZODoug2_1_08_16fungal (PacBio error correction) | ecosystem: Environmental > Terrestrial > Soil >... | reverse complement strand
GGTCTTCCCCTCTCTCCTTTCGCTTCGCGCCATTCTTCTTTGTTTACTATCCCTCTTTTTCTCCAACTGGCTCCATTTTACCCGAGTGGCACATTACCTTTCAGTCTCGCCCTGTAGAGATCAGCAATTCCCTTTAGTTGGTTTCTGACAGCCTCTCCCTGTGATACGTTTCCCTCTTTGGACCTTCTACCCCTTCTTACACCGTCACACGCCGGCGAACTCCTGCCCATCACTTGTTTTCCTTGCGCTGGACAATGGATGCTTATCTTTTGCGTCGGCTTCCCCCCCCCCTTCTTCTTCCCCCTCTCACCCCCCTACGCACTACTGACTCCCGACCGAGACCCCCTTCGGCCCCGCTTTGGTACCTTTTTGTTTCTATTTCTTCGACCCCGTCTGTTGCAGTTAATTACTAGGCCCCTCCCCCGGTCCACAATTTGCATGAGTTTCTCTGTACTTGCAGAATAACTTTTTCCTTCTTTTATGTTTGATCCTTCATTGCCTCCGAGATCCAGCCCCCACCTTGGTGGTACTTGGTCTCCCATCACAATGTCACCCCTCATCTTTCTTCTTTCCGTGCTTCCCCACAAGAGGTATTAATTTTTGCTTCTTTTCGTTTCCGTCGAAGACGAAGTGATGTAGCCTCGTTCTAAGTTTTGAGTCTACTTATCACTCCCAGATAAAGACTTCGGATACTTCATTGGGCTTTTTTTCCAGGAAACGCGTGAAACATTTCAGTGATGTTGGTTGAGTGAGTTAGACCTAGACGACCCTGTAATGTCCCAATCATTCATCCTCTTGTTTCGTTAAGTGTTTCACAAACTGAAAGTCTTATCAAAAAGTAGATGACTTTCTTCCCCTTTGGGTTCACGTTCACTCTTCCGTACTCTCTTCCAGCACTATGAAACCTCAAGTTTTTCTCCCCCCAAATTGCCCTCCCATTTCACTTTCCGTTCCTTTCGCCTTGCCCCGGTCCCCCCTGGAGAGTGTCCGATTTCGCCTTTCATCCTATATTCTTTTTCCACTCAGATCCCCGCCATTTAGTATTTTTCTTCATTGCTCCTATCCTCCCCTTACTTCTCAACTTATAGTGGTGCCCCTCTTTCGGCTTTTAAGCGTTCACCTCTCCCCTGACTTAAAGAAAGATCAGAATTTCCTTTCAGCCTCCAGTCTCCCCCCGTCCCACTTCGGCTTACCCCTCGATGGAACGAGTTTCAGTTCTGGAATAAGTTGCTTTTTCCAAGCCCTTCCTGGTTCTGGGGTTAGTTCTTCAAGATTCCACTCCTTTCTGCCGTTTCCAGCCGCGGAATCGTTTGAGCTCTTTTTCCTGCCTCGACTTTTTTCCCCCACCCCCCTCGTTATGCCCTTCTTTCTCTTCCCTTCAAACCAGGGAAAAATGAATTTGTTATCGAAGTGGACTTTTTGAGCCCCACCCCCCCCCCCCCACTATTCTTGCCCACGCTTTTGGCCCCCATTTTCGATGAACGGTTTTTTTTTTTTTTTGTTTTTGTCCAAAACATTCCCCGGTACCCAAATTTAACACTTCCCATAACTTATTCCACATCGTACTTATTGACTACCTCTTGGTTTCTCCTTACCTGGGGACTTCCCCTTTCAGGCACCATCTTCTCATGCTTTCTATTGCTTTTTCTTCCTTTTCTACATAGTTTATCCACATCGCTAATCTATTTAATCCTTCTTCTCTTACTCAAATTCGAAGAGTAATTGGCTTACAGTCAGGCTTTTTCCTATTTCTTCAGTCGCCCTCCTTCAAACTTATTCCACCCATTTTTTTGAACGTCTGTGGGTGGTGCCCCCATTCCTCTTTCTCTTTCTTCCCGCTTCCGCCTCCCACCTTCTGGTTAGAAATCCTTTTCTCCATCGTTTCTGCTCTACAATGTTTTTACTCAACCCTTCTTTTTTGCTCTCCAACTTGATTTCTGTTTTCTTTGGGACATCTTTTTCTTTATTAATTTCTTTTTTCTATCCCTCAAGCTACCCCTAGTTGCCTCTGACGTTGCTGGATCAATTTATCTCCTTACGGTTTGTTCCCCCAAATCCCGGTCAAACGGATTGTTCAGGCAGGTTTGATTTCTTGGACCACGTCCTTCGAAAAGATGTCCCTTCCTGCTTCTTGCGCCATGGCCAATTGAAACCTTTTTCTGGCGTGTTACATTACCGGATTCGACAGGCCCAAACTTTGGGGCTTTAATGAAATCCCTCTCCCCCCTTTTAAGCCTTTTTCCCAACCTAGTCGAGCCTCTTTTTGACGGGCAGCGCGTCGACTTTCGCATTTGTTTTGGAACGGTAGCTGCCAACTGCCCGACTTTTTTTTTAACTCCCGGTCACTTTTTCTTTTTTTCTAAGATTTGGCCACATTCGCGGTTTCACCTCAGTCGCCCCCCAACCTAACGTCCGAATGTCACCTTCCCCCGGACGCGTTCCCCGTTCTTTGCCCATATTCTACTTTGGACTTCCCTCCAGTTAAAAGGATTTGATTCTTTTCGTTACAATCACCAAGAGTTGTTCTAAAGTTTCCGATAGCCCCCTTTCCCTAAATGCTGGACTGTTCTTGAGATGAATAAGCACCACTCTCTTTTCCCCCTTCTTTTCCCCACCCGCCTCAAACGGTGAATCTCTTTTTGGGGGGTTTGGGTTGAGCCTCTTTTGATCCTCAACCACCCTATTACGAATCCAGATTGCGGACGCAGTTCGGTTTTCCTTTCAATTTCCTATCTTTTCCCCGCGTCCCCATTCACTCAACCCGTTTCTTCTTCCTACCATAGGCTCCCCCAAAAATGGTCCCAGGACTTTTGACTAAGTTCCTTTGGAAGACCATCTCTTTGAAATTGGAGTGACCCGTCCTTGAGCAGGGTCTGTCCTCTCCATCCCCCCCAGCGTAGCTGTATATCCTGGAAGCCCTTGACAAACCTTCCTTGGTTCGCACTTTTATGCTTTCCAGATTCTGTGCCCGACGGCTCTTGACATGTCCGTAGATGGAAAAGGGAACCTTCCGGTCTACCGGCCTTCTTACCTTTCATGCTACCCATCTGTCACTAGATTCTCACAAATCTTCCTCCTGAGGGAACGTTTTGATTTTTTTTTCTGTGCCTAGTACTGGGCGAGTCTGATGATCGTATGTTTAGTTGGGGTATTTTTCTTTTTTCAGGGGTGACAGTTTTTGAGCCCCCCCCCTTCCACGCGATCTCTCTTACTCCCCTCCCGTTTGGATCGAGATTTTTCCTTTTCTATACCTTTCGTTCCAACGTCATCCTTTCCCAGGGTAACCTTTCCCTACCCCCAATTTGTCGATTTACCTTAAACTCAAACTTAGTCGATGCCTCATTTCTTTGTTCCCATCTCTTCCCTTTCTCCTCTTTCTTTCGTCCTGCGCTCCGGATTTAGGGAAATATAAGGGACGGCGTTCAACTACTCCTATTGCCCCCTCTTTTCGACTAATTGAATCCCCCACCCCTGATTTCTTTTTCTTTTGGTTCGGCAATTTTTGATAACATACCCTCACGCTGTTTCTCCTCCCTCGCTCACTTCCTGTGCTCTCCATGGCCGATTGGTGAATGACTTTATCTTAAGGGCCTTTGCTTCCCGCGCGATTTTCTGCTACGGAGGTGTTCATTTATTTTTTTAGCTCTTTCAATGTGAGCCAACCTAATGCTTTTGCTCCCCAATCTTTCTTCCAGGAGTGTTCGTTCCTCTTAGGAGATCCTTTCCCCGTTTGTTGCGGTTTCTGCTTTAATAGGGTCCCCAACGGGGCGGAGGTTTTCTTTCAAGTCGCCTTTTTCAGCCGGGCGGACCTTTGCTAATATCTCCTTCGCGAACTCCCTTTTCTTAAATTGCATTTTGCGTAAATTAAGCGCCCTCCCATGATCCCTCTTCACCACTTTTTCTTTCCAGGTTGCAAACCTCCTGTGGCCCAAGCCCGGTGCTTGTGATTCAGGACGGGCTCTTGTTGTCCTTTCTGAGATGGTGTCTCTTTCTCCTTCCCTCCCTAATATGAATACTCGACTGCGAAGTGGGGCGCGAAACCCTCTGTTCCCCTTGCCAAGGGTCGAACCATTTAGGTGGACCATTTTTCGCAAATCCTTTTTCCTCGCGATTCGGAGCATATTATCGTCCCTATATTTGCCTTTTGACTTTGTTGCTGGTGCACCACACGTTTCCTTTACTTTCACTCCCTCCTCCCAGTTTCTGTTGCATGGCGACAGAAGTTGTGTCTCTTTTTAGTCCTGTCTCTTTCGTTGAAGCCTTATGACCCAAGTGTACCGGATGATTTGACCCTTCACCCTTCTGCCGGTACCTTTTCCATTCTCCCTTCCTATTTTGTTCTTTTTTTGTGGCAGATTCCGCTTTGACTTAAATCCCCCCCGCCTTCTGTGTAAATGCTGCTCTCCTCCGTGATACGACCAAGTTTTATTTTCCAATTTCCTCAGCTCCCTCCTCATGCAGTTGGCCACTAGTTTTCTCGTGACGGGGGAGGTCCATCCTTTCCTAGTCTCTTCCGACTCCTCTCCCAAAGACAGGGATTCCAGGCAGTTTTTCCCGAGCGATCCGCCCCACTTGTTATTTCTCTTCCAGAAAGCGGTCTTTTCTTTTTATAGTTTTCACGCGTACTCCTGCGCATCCTTCCTTTTCTTTTAACCTGCGGTATTCCTACTTTGCCCCCTGTAGTCAATTTCCGGTCTTGACAGTTCCCTTGCGTCATATGGAATCAAGTCCCGAGATGAACTATGGTGGCCAGAAGTTTAGAAATGTTGTCTACCCCTTCCTTTCCGTACACTTGGCCCGGCCCTTTGCCTTGAATAATGTCGTAATTTCCACATTTTTGAACGTCGTTTTCCGTTGTGGCCGGAAGTGAGTTGCCATCCTTTTTTAAAAACATTCTGTTTTCTTCGTCCCGGGAACTCTCCTCTTGCTTTTCTACACTGAATCCGGGTCTGTCCTTTCTCTTAAACTGAACTTCTCCTTTACTCCTTGAGACTCTACTCCTTTCTCCATCTTTTGTCCTACTCTAAGGTTTTTTTTCCCATGTTTCCCCGGCGCATTGTCCTTTCTTAAGTCCTTTTTGAGGGACTTCTTAATCGTGTAACGTCTACAGATAACGGTGCTTGGATTCAACGGTATGCTATCTTCCATGTTTCCGCCCCCCCCCCTTTGTCCCCTTCGTTTCGTCTCTGTGGATCCTTTTTTTTTCTTTTTTAACCTCTATCATGCTCCACTTTTCTCCCCTTCTAACCCGCCTGCCTGTCATAAAGGAAAAACCCCCCCCCTTTGCGGAAGGTTGAATTTCAGCCGACACATGTCCGCCTGCCGTCCCCCCTATTGATTTTAAGGCGAATTTCCGTTCTCTAATCCCCTTTTGAGGTCCAAAAGTCTTCTTGACTTAGTTCAGTTTTCCCCCCCTTCCCTCGCGTTCCCTTACTGATGGAACCTGGCTCGGGGAATTTCTGGCGTCACTGTTTTCTCCCCCTCCACAGTCCCTCCTGAAGGTGACTAGTTTTCACACCTCACCTCACCTGAGTCTCCTCATCTGTGACATTCTTGTCTTTTTTCCGGTTTGCATCAAGAACCTCCTTTCAAGACAAGAACCCTAACTATTATGCTCCGTACCAGAATGTCCCCTTCTTCCTATTCTGGTATCGGTTTAATACTTAATCGGGTTGCTTGTTTTTCCCCCCTTCCCCCACCTACTGGTGTCGTTCGTGGATAATAGAGCTGACCCTGAACTCGACCCCTAATAGGACTTCTGTCACGGACCGAGCCTAACTTTTTCTTTGTTTCTCCTTTCGGTTCTTTTTTCAACTTAGTCAACGGATCAGAAAAAAACTTTCAACTTTTCAGGGTTGGTGGCCTCTTTATCCTTCTTCTCTTCGTTTATCGTCCAAGTCGAGAGTGGCTAAATTTTCCGTTTCTCTCCCGTTGGTTTGGGGGGTCCCACACTTACAACTCTCAAGGCTCTGTGTTGTTATTTTGACGGAGTTCGGGTGTGTCTGTTACTCTTTGCGTATCACTCTCAAGCTTTCTTCTCCAGTCGAGTATGGAGCAACCCCCTATAAGGTTTTTTCTTTTGTTTTTGTTGATGAGTCGTCCCCTGCTGCGAGATTCCCATGTGTGCGTCTGCGCTTCCTTTTCTGCGACTCGAGAGAAAAGAGGTGACTACCCACCCCCTTATCATTCGTCATTCGAACCCTCGGTTTTGAAGAATCTTCTTTTCTCCTCCGTCGGTCTTTCGAGCGATGGCATTCACACGATAAGGTTTGACCTTTGAGCTCTCTTCCCCCCCGATTTTTCGGCGTCGTCCTGACTACTTTCTCAGTCCCTTGGCCCCCTAACTTTTATCTTTCCTCTTCTCCCCCCTCGCGTTAGTGGTGGTCAATAGTCAATTCTTCCGCTATCCCTTCCCCCCCTCTCCTAACCCCTTCCAAGCGGGCTCGGCAAAACTCAACCTCGCACTTCTCTTCGGAGTTGGGAGCTTGGAGAGAAGGACAAAACTTTTGCCTTCCTTTTTTTTTTTTTTTTTTTTTTTAACTCGATAAACTACCTTCATCCCCGCTTTCAATGCGCCCCCCCCCCCCGTCTTCCCCCCCCGGTTTGCAGTTTTCTCGGCTGACGCCCAAGTTTTCTTACCTTAATAGTAACCCGGCCACCATGGTCGTGAGTCCTGGCGCCAAATGCCCCCTCTTTTTCGATGGGATAGTCCCCCCTTTCTTTCATGATCCACCTCCCCCCTAGGTGAATTGCTGAGCCAACTCAAACCTATTCGTTTATTCTCTCCCTCAACCCCGAACCTTTCCCCCCGTGGTTTTAGATTAGTTGGTCTTTTGAAAGTGTACCTTTATGTGATCGACATACCCACTGTTCAGTCTTTAGTTACCACTGAATTTTCCTTTTTTTGGAAAGTACAGGCAAAATTACTTTGTCCGTGTGTGGTTCCCCCCCGGGAGGCGGTTCATTTCCTCGTTACCTGTCAAATAAGTTTATGCACGTGAGAGTTTGTCCCCTTAACCTCTTTCCTCACCACTTCTCCTGAACTTGCCGTCGGTTTTGAGAGACGGACATGTTTCCTTCACTCTCGCATCTCTTGGGCCCTTGAATTGAGTTCCAGTTGCGCCGTACATTGCCCTTTCACCCCCCCCAGCAAATCAACGGGTAGTTCGGCGCAGGCCTGACGGTTAATAAGGTCCGGACACTGTCCGTTTCCAAATAAAGTCTCCGGCACTTTTTTGGATTTTGTGGCTTTTGTTTTCATTTTCCAGAGCCGCCCTGACTTCGCCGTCTTTATCCTTTTTGTTTTTACCCTTTCCTTCCGATGAAGCGTTCCCCTTCCATTGATGAAACTGAAGACCTCCATTTCTCCCTTTCCCAGCCACAATGCCCGACGAAGGCACTGAGTCGATCTCCCATTACGCGATTTTGATTGGAGAGTTTCCGTCTCATTTCCCCCAGGTGCTTTTTCCCCCTGCCCCACAAGTGGTTCGGTGGTAGTGAATATCAACACCTACTTGCTCTCCAGCCTGGACGTCTGATGTGTCAGTACTTCAGACTCAACGAATTCCCCACATTGTTCTTCTTGACTTGAGCGGCACCCCCCCGGTCCCCATTCCCTCCTCTCAGGAAAGAGATCTCTGTCTGGTCACCGTACTTGGAAAAGTGAAGCTTCACCGGTTCTTTTTTAACCATTCAATAAAACTTATGCCCCTTTCAATATCTGGTCTTGCAATTTTTCCCGAAAGTTCCTTTCCATACTTTTGACAGTCGTCGCCCCTTTAGTGTCCATCCTTTGTTGTGCAGTCATTCTTTTTTTTTCATCCGCGTGAATGGCGTCTTTAATACCAGTCCTCCCTGCCCCGCTCTTCCCCCCTTTACCTTTTGATCAGTCCCTTCGGCTGGAATTAGTTTAGCTCTATTAATAACCCCTCTAAATGTCTTCGGGCACAAGGCCTTTGCCATCTCTTTCCCGCTCGTCCCCTTCAGGAGGCTTTTAAGGGACATCTTCAAACGCTGGGGCTTTCTTCCAACGTTTTTCTCAACAACGCCCTTTCTATACCCCCCTTTTTGAGAATGCCGCAGGACACGTCTACGATTGTCCCTAGGCTACTATCCTCTTCCCCCCTCCTTCCTCCGGTTACGGACGCTTTCAGGTATCTGCAGTCCCTTGTGTTTTTCTAAAAAAAATCAGACCGGTTTAAAAGGAGTTTTAAGGAAGGCCCTTTCGCATGACCCCCTGGCTCCCTTGCCCGATGAATACAGCAATTCGTGCCTTTGTTCCCCCCCTTTTTAAATTTTGGAGTGTTAAAATACGATTTCGAAGGAAACGGTGTGCTGTTACTTCCAAATGCCAGCCACTTCGCTTTTCAACCAAGTTTTTAGCGCGAAGAAGTTCTGGAAGTGGCGCCGCCTCGTCTTTTTCTGCTTTTTTCCCCCTGTTCTCCCTTGGCCCCCCAATTAAAAGAATGGTTTTCCTTTCCTCGGTCGAGGTCTTCCGATTATTTTGCACTGCCCAGCGGAGCTCTGCAGGCCAGTCGTCCCAATCCCCATCGAATTTAACTTCCCTTCCACCGCGTTCCCTGCTTTTGCCCATGTCGACGAAGTTTCGTAATCGACTTTTCCTCAGTTAAACGGAGTTCCCCCTTCCCCCCGTACAGCAACTGAGGGCGTTCTCTTTTCGTCTCCGGCTAATTTTTTACGTGCTGCAGACGTTTGCTACTTCCGGAGTCTTCTCGCCTTTGTCTGGATTCCCCCCACGGATTTAGGCTTTCCTGACTCCACGCTTATGCCATTTCTGAGAATCAAGCTTTTTTACCTGATGTACACCCCATATTTCCAGATGGCGACCAGGGATGTTCATCACCTGGATCCTCTTTCCACTTCCCCCATCCACAGCCGTCTGGCGCATACATCCGCGGCGCAACTTTGTATTCCCTACGTTCTCTCCGCAGCAATCTTCCCGTACGGCGTGGTAGCAGTTCTTCATAGTCGAGCGCCCAAGAGTTAGATCTTCTGGAAAGCCTGGCCCCCCGATCCCGAATGTTTTTCCTATTTTCATTTCTTTTCTAGCGTTTTGCACTGATAGCGGTGTTGCACCGACTTTTCCTTTTCCTGTCTTTCAGTAAATCCCTTCTCCATCTCCTCCATCTCTTTCCAAAGATTTCACGAGGTCAAATCCAGGAAGAGAGTTTACGACGTCTTAGCTGCGTGTTCCCTCTTCTTGTCTTTTGATTCGGGATGTCCCTTCAGTGTTTCCTGTGTGAACACTTTAGGAGGCCCCCCTGCCACCTTCCTTCATTTCTTTGACTCTCCTCCGGTTTTTTTTCTCGTCCCGATCGAGTGGCTTTTGTTCTCCTGTTCCCAATCATAACGAAATAAGGCCACTTCTTTTTTTTTTCCCCCTCTCCACCTACCTCCCTCCCTCTTAACCGCCAATCTTCAAACTGTGCCTGCTGTTTCTTTGTTACCCCTCCTTCCCATCTGTTTTTTTTTTTCCTCCGTGTTCTCTGCCGGCTTGAATCGACACTTGTTTTTCTTTTTCACGTTTCAGGCATCGTTACAGACAGTTAGGTTCAACCTCTATCGCCCAAACTCTTTCTCCTCCCGCCGGACTCCACTTCCCATGGAGATCGGGGGCACGTCTTTTTTCCCAGGTGACAGATACCCGCCCGTTTGGTTTTCCCTTTCCTCCCTCGGCCTTTTCTCATTCAGTTCACTTGGAGCTGCCCTACCTGGATTCATATAATCACTTGAACTTTTCTTTCCGCTATTTTCTGCGCCAGGCTTTGCATTTTTTTTTATCGTTCGTGTGAACCTCCGCTGTTTGCCCCTTTGTTCCCAATTCTTTCCCCCTGTTTTCCCCCCCTCGTTCGTCTCTCTGGAACCCACTCGTGTATTCTCCCGGTCGCATACCCCCGGGATCATCAATTGAGGATTGGCTCAGCAATGCGCTACCGCTTTAAGGTCCATTGTCCTTTCCGCGTGCCCAGACCTCTTTGTCATGCCCTTTCGTAGCAAATCCTCCTGTTTACCCCTTCATTCGATTCCCAACTTCGTCTCCTCCTTTCAACCTAACAATTTGTTAACTCGGTGGCCTTTTCTTGAAATTTTCCCAGGGAGGTTTTCTGGTTTTCCGACTTTTTTTCTTCATCTTTGGCGGATCCGTTTTTCCCTCTCCCGTAATTGAAGCCCTTTGAAGTTCCGGGAGTTTTACCTCCCCCTAACATCTGTTTCGTCCCCCAAGCTCTCGTACCCCACCCTATCACCACCCAAGTCTCACTACCGCGGTAGACGAGAGGCCGTGCGCCTTCTGAGAGCACTATTCGTTGTCAAACTTTATCAATCCCTGTGGCGGAGCCGAAGTGATTGTGCAGCCCACAACTGATTAGAATATTATTCATTTTAACCGGAACAGCCACCGTTTAGTTCTTCCATGGCTTGCCCCCCCCTTTCTTACTGCAGTTTGATGGATTATCATTCTCCTGACGCCAGCTACTGTACTCCCTCTTTCACTGACGACACCACTCTAGTCTTGGGATTTTTTTGAGTACCCAACTAATGAAGTATACCTTACCGTCGTATTCCCTCCAGTTCTCTCCTTCCCGTCTTACTAGTTGTCCCCTTCCCTTCCCGCTTCCCGGGAAAGGGCCTTCTTCTCTTCCTCTTCACCTTCTCCCCCGGTGCGTGGTCTTTCTTGAAACTTGGCGTGTTTAGCCAAACGTCTTCCTTCCCGTCCCGCTGAGCTAATGGCCTCAGTGCTCAACTTCCTTTGGAGGTCTAGCTTTAGAGAGATTCAGAAGTCTTGCCGACACAATCTCCTCAGTGTCTGTTATGTGACAGGAAGTTTCCTTTTATGAAGCTGTCAGCTCCTTTTAGATGGAGTTTCAAGACTGTTAAGCGGGGCTTCTTTTTCTTACGACGTCATGATTCCCCAGAGGCTAAATCACCTTTTTTTTCCCGATGAACACGTGCCTTCCAGCCAACGTTCGACAATTTTCACGGAGGGTCCTTCTTTCACCTTCCATGGATTTGACCACAGATTTCATCAATCCAACGGATAGTGACCTATTTGTGAATAGTCCCTGGGATGATATTTTCATTCCCAATCTACCTTCCTTTCGAGGCACTTCTCCCCCTTCATTTGCGAAAGAAATCTTTAAGAAAACTTTCCGAATTGTCCACTTTCTTCTACATTCCTTTTGCCCTTTTCTGCAAGGACTCTCCCCCCATCTTGTTTGAAAAAATCCTGGATTGGCTGTCCCCCCTTACGGTAACTAGCCCATCGGCGGTATTCAATTCACTTCTTTTTTTTTATCGGTTATGGAGCTTTCAAACCCGATTGATTTTTGCCCTTCCACAGCCCTTCGGCACTTCGAATGAACCTCTTCACTAGGCAAGTCCCTCATGTTCGATTCGAATGTTTTCCGTTTATTGCATTGTTCTTTCCCAGCGGCCCCGTCTTCGTTCAGCCCTGATTCGTGAATTCTTCCCCTTCCCTTAGCTGATCCCCCCCGATTTAATGGTGACGGTCTGAGTCAGTTCTGCTTTCTAGTTCCCCCAATTGTCTCCTCAACACATCCGTAAAGTACTTTTTTTTTTGTCCGCACTCTATGCTACTTCTGCCGTCCTTATGACCCCCTCCCTTTCTGCCGCCCTTCACGACCTTTTTCCAAATCTTCATTTTTTGCCCTTACGCAACCTGTCGACGATGATCATAGTTGCCCTTTTGATCGTCTCCCGGGAGTGAATTTCCGTCTCCTTTTTTCAGTTGATTCTCCCACATCCCTTAGATTATACCGTTCAGTTTGGACACACTCTATAGCCTCTCATGCAATTTATGTTTTTGCAAGTACCGATGCCCCCTTGTCTTACCCCGGTTGATGTTTCCACTCCGGCCAGCCTTGTTTCCTGTAGTTTCTTCCCCACCAAACCCTCCTCCCTGATTTTTTCCTCAGTAGGAAATATGGGTATTATCCAGTACTCACTTGATATGTTTCACAGACATCCCCACTCCCTATCTTCTTTTACGCCCTTTAATGTTTTGAGAATAGATGGGTCTGCCTCCCTTTCGCGAATCGGTTGTTGCTTTGTCTTGTTTATCGTTCCCCCCTCAAGTCACCATCTCGGTGTGTGCGTTTCATTCTCCCAACAGTGTCCCCTCCCCCCCTGCTCCGGAGAACATTTGCCTTGCCCTGGACAGAGTCTGGGCCGTGGTTATCATTACCGAAGTGTCCGTTCCTCCACAGTATGCACGACCTCCCTTTCCTGCAAACACCACGTCAAATTCGCTCCGGGGGGGGTTTCTAGTTATCCCATCTCGTGAGTCTCGAAGTTATCGTCCCTTTGCTTTATGGTGCCCTCTTTTCCGTCCTTTGCGCAAGATAAAGTTCATTTTCCCACCGCCTGACCCCTTTCGCGAAGGTGAGTGTTTATGGGCCGGAGTTCCAGCGTGTCCGGTTTAGCTTTGGGTTAGATTTAAATTTTCTGATTTTTTTTCCCCCAGTCGTTGGCTGCCCAACAACGTAGGGACTTGTTCTGCTCCCTGCGGTCCCTTGTTCTCTCCCTCTAGTCCGTGCCTTGCTTATTTTCCTTCTTCCCTGATTCCTTCCCTCCTATCCAATCACTTATGTATCCCAACAAGAAAATGCGCGCACCCTTCTCGATTTTGACGACCCCCTCCTTTCTTTCTCCCTTGTTGTTCTCGAGATTCTTAAACAAACTCCTTTTTTCGCTCATTTTCTTTTCTTTTTTGATAAGTCCTTCTTTGGATGGGCGTTAACGACTTTCCGCATTTCTTAATCCGTCATTTTCCTTGATCTCATCCTTTTCTCGACAGCCACGTCCCTAGTTTGTGGTCGGTTCCAGACCCCTTCCATTCATACGATGCTCTTAAGAGCTAACTTAACTCCTTATCCCTTCCCCCATTCACCTCCGGACTCTCCCGTTTACTGGATGATGGAGTTTGCTTCCCCCCCCTCTTCGTCCCCTGAAGAATAACCCCCTTGACGAACACCCGATTCACTCCCTTTCCCTAACATGAGACCAACGGCCCCGCCCTTGTGCACTATTCTCGGTCTTATTTTCAACAAGTGAAGGCATTGACTCGGAATCATTCCCCAGGGCAACCCGCCCGTTTTTCTCTTTGTGTCCTGGTAGCACTTTCATGAATGTCCTCTTTTGCTTTCTAGTTCCCTATCTATGCCCGCAAAACTTATTCGTGTGACTTTTTTTTCCCTCACCACGCCCCCACCCCCGATCTCGTATTTTTCTCCGCCACCTGATCCCATCCTTCCTCCTCTCCCCTCCGTGTTATTGACCCCCTATTCAGTGTTTCTCTCTGTCTTTCAGAGGTTCCCATTGAGAATTCCCCCTTTACCATTCTTTCAGACTGCTGAGATCAGTTTTTTGTAGGTTTTGGAAAGGCCACCTCCAGTCCCCCCTTCCCGGCTGGATGTGTTTCTTCATCCCAACGGTAGTCCTGAAAGTGGTAATTCTCTTTACTCTCCCACCTCTTGCATGCACTTGGAGAGCTTTTGTTTCACCCTCAAAAGTAATTCACCATTCGAAGGACCTTGGACTTTTATCCTTTTCTGAGCCTGGTTTGACTACTCCGTACTTCTACTATCCCGTGTTGCAACCTATGAAACTTTTAGTTCCCTTTCTGAGTGATGTCCCCGTCCCCCATTAACTTTTCGTTCGGGACTCGGCTTTTTTCCATCATTCCGGACTTGGCCTCATTTTCGTGTACTCCAGATCAGGCCCCCCCCCTTTTTCTTTCGTATTCCATTGCCCTCTTTCTCCGTCCCCTGATCTTCCTTATCCTTCAACCCCATCCGTGGGTTACCACGACGTTCTGCCATGTCCGCTTTCCCTCAAGTCCACCTTGCTGAAACCTCCCTTAGGATTGCCTTTTCCACTTTAACTACCTCCTCTTTCCTAGTGATTGTCCCTTCCCGATGTCAGTTTCGTCTCCTTTTCCTCAAGTGCTTCTTCACCCCCTTATTCCGGGTTTCGTTCACTCATCCGAATTTTTATTCCTTTTTGCTACATTCCGCGGAATTGAGTGCATTCTTCTGCACTTCGTGTTTTGTTTTTCCCAACCCAATATGGAGGGAGTTCGTCCGCACCCAGGGCCCCCTTCTTTCCGATGGAAGTATCCCCTTCTGGACCCGTCCTTGTCAGGCGGAAAGGGTATGTTTTCCCAACCTTTCTTAAACATACCCTTCCTTCGCTATTACATCTTTCCAATCACTTCACTCTGTTTTCTGATTTTTTTTCTGAACGCAGTTCCACGTTCCCACGTCTAGAATTCCCTGCCCCCTTTCTTCCTTACTGCTTTTTCATTTGAGCCGGTATCTGATTCCCCCTGCGTGAACCTTCGGCTTAAATACAAAGGCGACCAGCTCCTTAGCTACCTCCTTGCTGACACTTCTCTGCTTCCCCTCCGTCAAACTTTCTTTTCCCTCAACTCATAGTTGGTGAGGGGCACCTGATGGACGATCTCCCTCTTTTAGCCCCACCGTCATTTCGCCCCCGGCAAGTTCCATATCGTAAATAAAACAACACTAGCTTTTTATCCCTTCCCCCCTGATGGTCCTCCCCCCCTTTTCCTCGATTCCCTTGAGACGTGGTCACTCGACTTAGGTTACCTTTTTCTCATATCGACCTTTACCACTATTTCTTTGGTTTCAAACGCCTTTCAAGGTATCTGCCCAGTAAGTTTTCCCCACCATCATCCCCTTGTAACCTGCTGGTTCAGGATTCTCCCACTGTTGTTTGTTTTTGCCTTCCATTCTTACCATATGAATCATTTTCCTGCTGCGTGGCCCCTGCCCCCTTCCCCAATTCTCTTTTTCCCCCCCCCTATAAGGATTCCTCCAGGGGTGGGGTTGCACAGGTCTCCACTCTCATGATTCCCTTTTCAGACTAGCTCATCCTAAGATCTCTTCGATCCTGCCTTTCTTGGATGTGGGAAACCTTCCCCTTTTTTTTTTCCAATGTGCCCTATAATGGGTCTCAGGCCCTCCCCTGAAGCTTTTGAGGTCTTTTTCGGAATTTTCCATCTGTCTTCCCAAACTATTAGACCTTCGGCACACCTCGACCCCGCCTTCATTTCACCGGCCAGCAACGGTTACCTGGTTTTGGTTGTTCGGAGAAGTTGCATAGAAGTTTCTCCCCTTTTATGACGCCTCTCTCTTTAAGCAAGTCGGGTTTAGCTCGGTTACCTTTTATCCCAATGTTTGGCCTGCTTCTGAAGGTGAGCCATGACGGTTCTTAGCCCGTGAGGAGGCTAACCTTATTGTCAACTCCTTCACCTCTTTAAATAGAGGCCTCGATCCTCTTGTCCCCCCTTCTTTACTCCTCCCAGTATGTCTCCAGTCAAGTATTTTAAGTTTCATCGATCCCAGAGACTCACCCCCTTTTCTGAGATTACAATCGCTCTTGCGCACCCACCGGTTCGTTCTATTGCATCCTCCCGGCATCTCCATCGACTCAACCTTTTCAATGGTAGCTTCCTTTTTTCAGTTTATGAATAGATCTAGCAAGCGTTAGGTCTGTCCCCTGGCCGAGCCGTCCCCCCGATCTCCTCCATTATTCGACTTCGCCCTGTTGCAAGAGATCCTTTTTGGGCCCTCACCTTTTTCTTCTGCCCTTCCGGTATGTCCACGAAATCCGGCTGTTCTGCCCATAGACGCAAAGCCTTGGATTGCATCCCTCCCCTTCTTTCCCGAGATGTGCCCAACTCCCTGATCCACTTCAGTTGCGGAGAGTGGATTTTTAATCTTTCCTGGCGGCTTTTCTCGGGATGGTTCCCGCATTTCTGTCCCTTTTCCTGATGTGCTTTTTTCTTATTCGAAAGTTCTGAGTCCCCGGAAACGAGATATTTTCAACGTTTTTGTGTATCTTATTAGACTCTCTTGGACCTTTGGGCTCTACTGTCTCCACCTAAGAAACTAGGAAAAGCATCAGATTTAACACCGACCGTACTAACCCTCCTATCTCCACCCCCCGTCTTTCGCTGCCTCCGTTCTTCCCATCTTTTTCCTTTTTTTCTTCCCCTTGATAGGCCGCTTTCACGGTCCACTCCTTTCCTCGTCCAGCCATTCGGTGCACCACCGCGATCGTGCAATTTCGGTAATAGACACACTGGCAATGTCGATCGTGGTGCAGGCTCGGGCCTGGGAGCCCCCGTCCTCCGCCTTGCTCTTCCCGCTCCCTTTCCCGTTGTGACTACTGCGATTCTTCTATGTCGCTTCGCTGATATATCCTGTCCCTTTACTCCGCTATATGGCAGACTGAGGTGTCTTTTTTTTTGGTTTCTTATCGCTGCACCTTGATGAACCATCCTGCCTTGTGCCCCCCAATCTTATTCGTCACCTCGTTTTTCACTCTTTCGTCTAGTTCCTGGATTTTACTCTTTGAGCCACCCACTAGTGGAAGCCATCCTCCAAGTTTTTTTTTCACTTTCCCCTTGCCCGGTTTTGAAGGAAATGCTCGGCCGCTCACGCCTTTTGCTTAAATTTCCATATTCTCCCAATAAGTAACTTCGTGGGTACTTTTGACCCCTTTCTTCTTTTTGAACCTTTTTTTAAACGCTTGCGTGTTTCATTGACATTAGTTGTCGATGTTGCCTACTTGTTTCCTCTTGTTGGTGATTTGCCTATTCAAATCGAAGAATTTGAGCTTGGGATTTGCCCCTTCCCCCCCATTTCTTTCCCTTTAAGGGAGTCTGTCTTCCCCCCCTTCGCGAAACTACTGCTAATTCTCCTCAGTTCGTCGTACAATTTTTATTAGACGCTAATGTTTCCCTTCCAGCATTTTCTTTTCGAAGTTGACTGGTGACCCCCCTTTCCTGTCGAATCCGAGACCCCTTTTTTCCAAGTGTTTTCGGGTGCCATGCGTTCGATGGCAGGTTCTTTTCTCTTTTTCTTTTCTCAATATCTAGCGAATGCCATGACTCCCTAAGTTTCCTTTCCTTTTCTGTGTTATCCACCCAAGTTTACTGAGGTTTGAACCGTCCGTCAGCCCGGGTCCCCGCCCCCTTTTCCCTCGTGGTAAGTTGATTTCCGATCTTCTTTTTTAGAAATGGTTTAAAAACACAAACTCCACAAAAACCAAAAAACCAAACAAAAAACCCCCAACCCCCAAACCACCCCAAATGGACAGTTTTAGTTCCTTCTTCCCATGCTCCCCTTCCGTGTTCTATCGTCAAAGGTTTCTTGGGATTAGCATTCTTGTGAGACCCCCGCGATTTTAAACCTGCCCCTTCTTTTTCGCCACTACTTTTTTTTTCCCAGCGGGCCATTTCCAAGTCGTTGAAGGATTTAGGGAGTCTGTTTTTATTTACTTGAAGTTTGCCTGAGCTCTGTTGAATTGAACTGAGCCGGCCGGTCTTCAACCTAAGCGGCCTTTCGTTATTCCTTCTCCTTTCACGCGTTTTCCCTCTATCCTGAGTAATTTTGTCCTTCCTTCTTTCCCTTTCATCCTAAGTTGCAAGGGCTGGTCTACGCTTTCAGTCCATTGACTTCGCCCCCTTGCCTCCTTTCCCGCGCACTTTTTTCAATTTGGGGAATTTCCCGCTTCCAGATTCTTTTTTTTCTCCCTTCTACCACCTTCCCATTTTCGGAAATGGGACCGGTACGAATCACTCTTAATCCTTTTTCTTAGAAACTTGTTTTTTTTTGCGGCCATCGCCCTTTCTCCCCATCCACCTATTGTTTGAATCGTTGATTCTTCCTCTTTTCACTCGCCTCTCGTTCTGGAGAACACTTCCGGGAGTCGGTGATTACCATGCGGAACCCTTGTTTTTTTTTTTCCTTCTTCCACAGCAATTTGGGACATTTTTTTCCTCTCCCCATTTCCTGATTCTCTTCGATATCCAGTGAATTATATTCACCAAGTTGCTGAAACTTCGTCATTCGTCTTTCGTCTTCCTCACATGGTTCGATGACACAGCTTAATCACTGTCCCGGTCGATCTCACCACCACGACACTTTTTTCGTCATCTACTTTTCAGTTGCTGCTTGTTGCAACTTTCCCTCCCCTTCCTTCTTGGTCCTGGCCTCCTCTTTCATTATCAGTATCTGATCCCGCAAGGTCTTCTTCCCTCCCCTTCCCTAAATTGCTTCCTTTGGAAACTTTCCGACATTCTCTCCTTCCTTTTCTTCAGTGCCGGAGCTAGTTCGTAATTTTCCTCCCTCAAGTTATGGTCCCTTCCGTCTCCTGCTCATAGTTTCAGTTGTTCCCCCTTCTCTCATCTTGCCTCACTTGAATGAAGTAACTAGGAATCTTTCGTCTCAATGTGGTATTCCGTTCCCAATTTTTCCAGCCTCCTTTGTCCCTGCGGTTACTCCCCACCTCCATGCCCCATGCTTCTCCCAGTCTGGACAAATAGGGGTCTTTTTCGTAGAATCCACCGATCCAATGGCACAATCCTACCTTCTCTTTCCTTTGACTACGTCACCTTTTTTTCTTTTTCGCGGATCCCTCTCTTTATTTTATACCCTGGTTGGTTTGTCTCGGACCCAGCACGTCAACAGAATCTTTGTGTTTTAAAGAGAATGACCCTTGTAATGCCAATCTTAGACCTCAGGTACCTCATTGCGTAGGTCCTCTCCTCCCCCTTCCCGGTTTATTGAGTGCAGGTTCCTGCAACTCGTACCCGTAATTTCGACTTCACAAGTTGCACACAGCGGGTGATTTTTTCTTTGCAGTTTCCCCGGCTTGAGAGCTTCACACGGTTATGCTAGTGTGACTACCGCGGCGGAAACAGCCTCAAGCATAATTCAGACAAGCTCCCTTTCTTCCCTGTGATTTTCTTTGACTTCGTTCTCCGTGAGTGTTATTTCCTCTTTGTTTTTCTTTTCTTTTTTTCTTTGGTCTCCGTTCCCAGAGTCGGACCAGTGATTTTTTCGTTGCACCAACTATAATTTAGGACTGGTGCCCACTGCGGCAATGTCGCGTAGCGTTATTTGTACTTCCCTTCCGTTCTCTGGTTTTCCTTTTCTTTTCTGACTTCCGCGCAAGAAAGCTTAACACAAGACTCCTGCGCTTTTTCCTCTCCCTCCGAGTGTTTCCTACCCTCTCTATATTTTCCCCCCATTTTTTTTTTTTTTCGGATATGTCGTAACCCGTTCGGGCCATTCTTAGTTGGTGTCACGCGTGCATTTCTTCGGAGCTTTGATCAAGGGCTCCCAGTCTCCCCTCTTTCCCCTTCACCTCGCGCTCGCTTTCCCCCTCCTTTTCCCCTCCACTCTCCGAGGTTGCGTTTTTGGCTAACGATTATGTCCCTTATATTTACGTCTACCCACATGCTTCCGACCCCTCCGTGCGAAAATTCCCCTCCCCCTCCCCTTTTCTCGCCACTTCGCTTTTCGGAAGGCGCTGGCTTTTTTTTGCTTGAAGACCCCCAAACATCTTTTTCCAAGCTCCCTCCCACTCTTACACTACAGTATTTTTCCCCCCTGACCAATGTAGAAACTGCGCCAAACCTGGCTTACCCAGGTGGGTGCTTTTTCTCGCGCCATTTACCTCCTCGTTGCATCCTGCCTGTTTCTAGCCTTCCCCCCCTTTCAAGTGTGAGCTCTTTTCCGGCGCATAACTGGGGGCGATTTCCATTTTAATGAAGTTTTCACCGACACCCCACTATTTCTTTTTTTTTTTTGTCGCTCCACCCCCCCCCTCCCCCCTGATTCGGCTATGAGACCTCCTCACGCTATTCCTCCGCGCCCTTCGGTTCGGGAGATCTTTGTACTTTCCCGTGGTCCCGTCTTGAGAGTCTCCTTTCCTCCCTTCCCCTCTGTGAGCTCCTTGCTGGCGTTGGATCCCCCCTCGGAACATTCCGATGGTAGTGGAGACAAATTGTAAGACCGCCAGCCCCCCAGTAATTCATCGTTACTTCTCACGACTTTTTGCATGCTGGTCGATGAGTTTTTTCCAACTGACACGTATTTCCCCTTCGAAGTCCTTTGGACGCTCAACCTGTGTCGGAGCTGAACGACGTCTCCCGCTCAAGGTCCCCCCCACTACCCTTAAACGGCCATCGTCCCCCTGTTCTTTTTAGTCACCTTCCTATTACCGGTTAGTTCGGGCGAGCATTCGTTTCCTCAGGACTGACGCCTTGTGAGAATATCGATTTTCCTTTACTCCAGCTTCCTTCCCCTTCGGCTTTTTTTTTTTTCCTTGTCACGAGACCGCCCTGATTCTCCATTCCTTCAACAATTTATTTGGGGAGTAACCTTCTCCTTTTACTATGGAAGCGTCCCCCTCCCTCATTGCTTCCCCTCACTCTCCTGTCTCTCCCTGACAACAGCTCTCGTTCCCCTCTTTCTCTTCCATTATTCGCTTGGCACGATGGTTCAATTTTTCTCCTGTAATAAGTGAGACAGGCAATTCAAGGTGTTTTGTTCTTTCCTCTCCCTGCCTGAATCCCTTTTCTTTTCTCCTCTATTTTCCTTCCTCCCCCCCTGAAGGTTGGCAACCCAATCCTTTATGGCGAATGACTTGTCACCAACGGCAAACGTGTTTATTTCCTCCGTGGACTTGAGTCTCCTTACCCCTCCTGGCCAAGTGTTCAACTGGTTCCCGGTGGTTTTTTTAATCACAACAAAAATAATCTCCTTCGCTCTTCCAATTCCAAATATCGTTTGTTTCATTCCTGTGGGGTCGAATCGACGTGTCCATTCCCGTAGACGCCTTCCTTTGTTTGACATGCTCTTCCTTCCTTTTTTCCCCGTCCGTATTTCTCGTCCTCCGTTGACGGATGTTTCTTAACCGCAGTCGAAAGACCGCTTCGGCGTTCCCTCTCGGTGACGTCCCTCTCTTCATTCGTCTCTTTCCCTCCTTTCAATCCACAGACTCGGGGGGCTTTTTTTTCCTTCCCCCCAGGACTTCTGGAATCTCTTCTTCCCGCGGGCCCCCCTTCCGGGTCCGAAGTTGCCATATATTACCCCTTCGTGGTTTGATTTCCCCCTTGTTTTAGTCCCCCCGCCCGTTCGACCCATCTTCTGCTAATTCTCAGGGAAAATCCGTCTCTTTTCTTCGTTTCCTATCCGCATCGCTACCAATAGTGGAACCTGGAGCCGGGGAAGAAGTCAAGGGATAAGCAGATGTTTTTTGTTTCTTCACCCACCTCATCCCTTTTCCTTAGTGTAGCAGGCCTTTTTCTGAAGGATACTGGACCTCTGCCTCCCCCTCCACCCCGTGCTTTTTGCTGTGCATGCCAAACTGACAAACTGGCGGCGTTTTTTGGACATCCGGATCCGTCCCTGACCCTGTTTTGCCCACAGGCCCACCTCCCTCGGCCACTTTGAATGCCTTGTCAAAACTCTTCTCTCTCTCCGAAGATTTTCGCCTGTCCCGACGAGAATGAAACGCGTTGCTTTTTTCGCTTCTTTTTCCCTCCTGTCTCCCTTTCACTTTGACAATGTTCCACCCCCGTCCTCCTGCGAGGTCTTTCAGATTTCGGTACCATTCACCATAGGACCTGCCAGCGGCAACCCTCGACCCTGACTTTTTCCAGTCCACTGCCCGTGTCCCCAACGTTCCGGTCCTATTCGCACTCCTTTTGTCATCTCCTCTCCGTTACACGGTTTATGACGCCCCCCGACCTTTCGTTTATTACTGCACCTCGGTCGTTCGCGTCCTCTAGATATCCTTTTCCCGTCTGGGACGGGCGAAAGTCCTTTGAGTCCCTCCCACGTTGTAGGGTATTGCTCCCGTCTTTGGAGTACATTCACTTTGCATTCCTAGCGATCCTACCGAGACATCTCAACACCTCTGGAAGAATCCAATTCTCCCAGTTCCTTCTTTCCTCCACTGTCCCCAGCGAATCTCCACCCAGAAATAAATCCCATCTTTGAGAATAAAAATCGTGTTCGCAACGTTTCCGTTTCTTTCCCAAGGGCTGCTCCCTTCGACCTCCTCTTCCTTTCCTTCTTATCCTTTCTAGGGATCTTGAATCGAGATGCGACCACAAAGCGTAATCCAATTTCCGAGCCTTCCCCATTTTTTCTCCATCTTTTCTTGCTAACTTCTTTCTTTTTCAGCGTATCTCGGGGGGACACGGTCATCTCCCCTACCTTAGATGGCCCTTGGAGTCGCGGGCAAGAGGATTCAAGCAAAAGATGGTATCATATGGGTCACCACATGGCATTTTACATTGGAGAGATTTTTTTTTACTCGGTGTTCCTAGTTGGTGATCTCAGTGTTACTCTTTTTTTCCTTGGGACTAGTTCTCCAAAGGCCACGCGACTAATCTTCCTGCAATCGTTTGGAGAGAGAGTTTTCCCCCCACCCCCCCCTCCCCCTTGCCAATTTCCTAAGACCAATCTTTGTTCACAATCCTCTCACGAAGCCCAGTGACCCTTATAACCCCCCGGTGTCCAGCTGCCTTTCTTTCTTTTTTCTCTTTCCATATTTTCTCATCGCTTGAGTCTATTGCGGCTGATTGAAGTGGCAACTACGGTCATTTCATTTTACGGGGTTTTTGGTTTCCCCACTTTCTTTTACCAGCTGATTCTGTCCTTCGCCATCAGTTGCCTACCAAACGAAGAGCTGTTTTTCCTTCTTCGGCCATTTTGAGCCAGATACCGTACGTGCGCTAGCTTTTTACGATAACTGCTCCCCTGCCGGGTCATTCCCCATTCCAGTCGATTCTCGTTTAGCTGTCTTCTTATACCTTGGACTTTTTCGCTTTTCTCCCGCCCTTCTCGCGCTTCGGTGGGATGTTTTCACGCTGGTGAGAGAGTCTCAGTGATTCAACCCTCTTGTTGCTCCAATTTTTTCGAGTTTCTCACGTTCGGCCGCGCCGCGTTGACTTGCGGTGGCTAAACAATCTAAATAAAGTGATCAGCACGTCACTGTCCCTCCGTATGCAGTTTTTTTTCTGTCTATCCCCCTGCGTCCGACCGCCCTTTTTTTTTTCCCTTTTTCCCCCGGCCCCCCGTTTACCTTTGACTTCGATGACATCCTTATGTTCCCTCCCCGTGGTACAACGTTTTTTTGCTTTGTTAGGACGGGTGAGTAGAATTTGCCCCCGATTTTTTGCTTACCGCTGTCCTGAAAGACTTATCCCGACTGTTTTACAACCTCCCCCCTTATGTCCTTGGGTGAGGACTGTTCCCCACCCCCCGTGAGAACTTACCCTTCTTCATTTTTAATCTTCTTCCTTCTCCCTTTTGACCCAGATCAGCTTGGAGGAACCTGAATTTGAGCCCCCCCGTTTTCCTTTCTTATACTCATTCCCTTTCCCGGTTGCCATCCTTACCAGTTTTTTTTGGATTCCATTGTCACTTGTGAGGTTCCTGGGACTGCCTTCCTGACCCCCAACTCCGTTTCTTGATTCCTTTTGTTTTAGCCACCCACCTCTTATCCCCCTTGCAATTTCCGTTTCCCTGTCCTCTCCCTCCGGGCCTTGGAAGCTTCGTCTATTCCTGACGCTAAAGGGACACTCGACCCTTTTGCCCTGCAAGTATCCACTCCATTTGGTCTCTCAACCCTTCTTTTTGCTTTCTCCCACCGGCATCGAAGCCTCCTCCCCCTTGACTGATTGGCCGCGTGGCTTTAGGTTTGTTTTTCCTCTTTGAACGATTCTTCCCCGCCGGACTTCGACACAGTGGTCTTTCTGGCGGACTTTGAGCGCTCTTGACGCCCTCGAAGTCTTTGTCCGTACTTGTACGCGCGTTTTTGACTGATCAAGCCGCTCGTGATGTCCTAATCTCCTTTGTCACGCACGTATGAAAGATTGAGGTAAAGTCAATCCGCCTCGCCCCTTCTTTCTTTTCCTTCGGCCCCGTCTGGGTCCCGCTTAACCCTCCCCGCCGATATTTGTCCCTTTTTAATAGCGAGAGGACATTTTTTCCAGAAATTGAGCCCCTTCCCCTTTTTCTTCCCCCTTTGCCCAAGGATTTGCCCGCTCACCTCCCTCCTGTCCACTTCGAGAACGGCTTTTTTGCCTTCTTTTCTTCTCCATCCTATGGTTTCAAACTTTCGGGTCCCTCGCATAGACCGCCCTTTTCAACCCCGTTCGTCGTTTCTTTTGCTCTACTACCCCCCCATTTGCCTTGCCCTTTTTTTCGTGTTTGCCCGATCTGAAACTCCCCTCTACTTCTGTTACTCTTCCTCAGGCCTTTTTGGCATTGGTTAAACGACAATTCTGTTGTTCAGCACTGGGAGGTTGACCCTCTTCCTCTCCGTTAGCTTTCCCCCCAAATGGTTTGACGGACTATCTTTTCTGCCCCCTCCCAACTGATCCTACCCAATCCGTCCAACGTGCCGTCTTTTCTGCTTTTAACCGCTCTTTTCGCCAGTTTTTCCTTATGCAATTGCTGCGCCCTCCTCACTTTCACTTCGAATTTTTGCACTCGAGACACAGGTGTTTTAAGCCTTCCTTTTCCTCTTTTCCCTTCGCGAGGTTCCGTTTTTTTACATTTTTCGCTCCCTCAATTATCCTTCCCCCTTTTCCCTTTACATTTGAGACTCGTTCAGTTGAAACCAATTAATATAAGATTCCACTGATGTCCTCCTGACTCTTCTTCGTTACACTGTTTTATGGACTCCCCCCAAGGCCCTTTCTTTGTTGCTTTTGGGGTTTTACTCCAACCCAGACAGCCCTTTTAGTCTCCTTCAGTAATATGGGTTTTTTTTCCTCAACACGGTCATTTCGAAAAGCTTCTTACTCTTTTCCCTCTCCCCTGAATTGGTTCTCTTCGGACCTTTTCTTATCGGTCTCGAATTCGTTGGTTGAGTTTTTGGATGGAAGCGGCAGCAATTCCCACCCTCATGGTGTTTTGCTTTATCACTTTCTTACGTTTTATATGCCCCCCCCCCCCATTTTCCCCCTAGGAACGTGACTTGATTACAGACTACACTTCAGGTGCCGCAACCCGGTTTATTATTCATAGGACCTGTGTACAGCCTCTTCCCTAACCCGTTCCACCTCGGGCGCCGTTGGTTTTGCGCTTCTTCAGGTTTTAGATCTTGTTATAGTCCCAATTGTTATTCTCGTTTCCTTCTTATTTGTTCGTCGAGCAGATTCCCGCACCCTCCTCCCGAACGCGATTTCTCGCCTGATTTTTCTTTGTTGGAGTTTTTCATTTTCTTTTTTTACTCTATTGGGTAGAAGTCAAATATGCGGGATCCCTTTTCTCGTGTCACCAACCTTCCCCTTCTTGGCATAGGCGCGGCAAAGGTGCGTTTTCCTAAGTGCCTCCTCGGATTCTTCCTTTTTCTTTTTTTTCGACTTCCTAGTTCGTGGATACCCCGACCGCCCTTGCAGCTTTGCATAGCACTCGCATTTTTTTCCTACCATCTTTCCTTCCTTCCCCCCACTCTAATTGTTGTTGTTGCGCCTCGCAGGTATTCCCAACTCTAATGTTTTCCTCTTTCTCCTCTTTCTCTTTGTTGGCCATCTTTCTGGAGTACCTCACGTCGCAGTCGCTCTCCCCTCCCTCTGCTTCCTTCCGTCCCCCTCAGCAAAGCGGTTCAGTCTGGGGTTGCCAGACGACTCCTTATTCCCTTTCCTTGTCAGGATCCTTAATGACACTTTTACACCTCCCCCTCCCCCTTCCACCCCTTTTTTCGTAACGGCGCGTTTTTTTTTTTGAGGCTGCTGGAGCTTGTTCTCCTCCTTCCCCCCCCCAAATCCGGAGTAAGTTCAATTACTTTTCATAACTACGATTCTCTCCTCCCTCCTTTCCCTCCTGCAACTGGCGGGCTTTGATTTTTTCTTCGCTTTTGGACCTCCGTTTCCTGCCCATTGCAATTCTTCTAACCCGGCAAGTTGTCAGTGAGCTCTTTGCTCCAATCAATTTTTCTGTTTTTCGGTTTTGATGAGGTTCAATTTTCTCTATTGATCCCCGCACCAACCCTTATTTTTTCCATGCATTGGTCGTCCATCCAGAAACCAGATTCGGTTCCGTTCTCCGACCCCAGAATCCTGACATTACAGGGTCCCCGCGCTCCTAGCGATTTGCGGTCTTCCCTTTCTCCGGTTCTGTTTTTTTTTTTTCCTCTGCATACAAGATTTAAGAATGCGACTCATGTGCTGTCTTTTTGGAAAGTTTTTTGAATCTTTTTCACAATTCATTCTGACGTGTTGTCGTATCAACTTGACGCAGTGGCCTCTTTCCATTCCATAAGTGCAGGCACCGCTTGCTCTGATTGTGCCCTTACCCCGCGTTCGCACCCGTAAAAGTTACCTTGTTGTCTGCCCCTGCCCCTCCCCAGCTTGCTACTGGAACTATTGAACTTCCGGCTTTTCCTTTTTCGCCGCTTAGAAGTTCCCCCCCTCGTCACCGTTACCTGTCCTTTTCCGTTTGTTTTTCAGGCTTTTTGTTTATTTCGGGACGACTTGTCTCCTGCTCGAGTTTATACTCCATCCCCGTCCCTTTTTCTCTGATGCTATAAATGTCCCTGCTCCCCCTTTCCCTCTCTTCCTCTGTACCCCCTTCGTTGTGGAGAATCTCCTTTTTCCTGATTTCCGCTTTCACCCAGCTTTTCCGATGTACAGTTTTACGTCCCCACCCCTCGTCCCTTCCCCTGCTTTGACTGACAGTAAGTCGATTGTTAAGAGGTTCAGTCTCAAGTTGCTTAAGCCAATTTCCCCCATGGTTCATTTTTCTCCTCTCCCACCTACTCTTTTTCTGCAGCAGTTTCAATCTCTTATCTCTTTTGCCTTTTTCCGCTCCCTTGAAGGTTTGGCAACATTGGCGCGAATCGTCTTCGTGCGGCAACCCCCTTTTCCCCCCGTTCCTTTCTCCCGCGAAATTGTTGTTTACCAGTGATCTGTACTTGGGTCCAAGTCGCGGACCCTTGGAAGTTTTTTTCAACATTTGACAATAAATCAGCTTGATTTTCCCCATCTCCCTCCTTTTCATTCCAGCTGGTTTTCTCACGCCTTTCTTTCCCGTTATAGGCTCGGAGGAAGCCCGCTGTTTGCCATTCCCATATTTCTTTTTTCCCTCTTATTTGGCCTTACCCTTTGAAAAGCCCGCTTCGGCTTTACCCGTCCCCTTCCAGACTGCCTTCCTCAGTAGCTCTTTTCCCCCACTTACTCTCCCCCGAATACCTCTTTGTCCTGGCAATTACTCTTCCTCTTACTCTCCCCCCCCCTTCCTTTTTCACTCTTTCATATTCCTATCGAGGATGATCCAATCTGGCTAATCCCCCCCTCCTTTTCGATATCCACCTTCTGTTCTCTGGGCCTCCTCGGCGAGTCCTCCAGTACCCCTCTTCTTGAGGCGAGGCTTTTGAAGGAAGTTTTCAAGTATCGGCAGCTGTGGGTTTTTCTTCCTTTCAACAAAATCTTTGACGGGGTCCCCTTTTCGTAATTCGCGCGGTTTAATTACTTTGATTCCACCGACAAGACCATTCTTGCTTTCTCCCCGTCCCCAGACCCTGGTGGCGGGACCTATCCCGGATCCTCCCTTCCAGTTGGTGATGCACCCCTTGATGCGCTACTCCTTCTTGTAAATTCGTATAGCGTCGCCTCTTACCTCGGCCCTTTTTGACGACCGCTTCTTTCTCGTGTGGGCACTCCCCCGGTTCTCCCCTTTTTCCCCCTTTAACAGCAATGGGTTTCGTTTCCCTTTACGCTCGAGGGTCCTTCCCTTGATAAGTAAGTCTCATCCGCACCCCCATCCTCCTCCCGTCGGCAAACTCCTCCCCTACTGCTTTCACAGGCCCCCGTCCACGCTTTTACTTTTTTTCAATATTATAGTCCTCGAAGTCCGCTTCCCCGGTCTTTTTTTTTATTGAAAGTTAAGAAGGGCGTTGTAGAAGATAGCCCCCCATCGTCCTTTAGAGGGCTTCATTTTTTTTAGCCCATTGATTTCTCCCCCCTGTTGGCTAAGTATCCCGCTGTGCCAATCTCGCCCGAGTACCGATTTGCCAAGATGACCCACAAAATCTGGACATCCTTGGCGCCCAGCAGGAGTTTTCCCTCCTTCACCTTTCTCCCCATTCTTAATCACATCCACGTGTATTTGTGAAACCAGTTTAGCACGGTCCCTTCTTCTTTCCCTCGGTCGTCACTCTTTTGATCCATTTTGTAGATCCGTATTCTTCTCAGGGATTTTCTCGATTTTGGGGGTGGGGGGTCTTAAACAAGCTCTTCTGTTCCACCCAGCATGAACCCAGTTCTCCCATTTGCTTTTTTTTTTGAGTATGATTGAGGGCGATCGCTTTTTGTTTCCCCCGAACGGCTGCGAAGCTGCCATTCTTTACCAACGGTTCCAACGTTTCGGCCCCGGCAAAGTTGGGCAGCGATGGAGAGATCTTGTCCCCCCGTCCCTCCCTCGGGCCACATTTTAGCGTCCCTGGCCGCGGATATATGGATGTTTCCTCCGTTTTTTGAGTCTTTTCCATGGCTTCCTTTTAGAGCC
>Ga0179593_1591467_pt1 | contig 28384 bp, 40 predicted proteins | sample CZODoug2_1_08_16_FD_185931 | JGI IMG/M metagenome (GOLD analysis project Ga0179593, IMG submission 185931) | Vadose zone soil fungal communities from Angelo Coast Range Reserve, California, USA - CZODoug2_1_08_16fungal (PacBio error correction) | ecosystem: Environmental > Terrestrial > Soil >... | reverse complement strand
CTTGTTGGGCGGTCCTCCGATCTTCTCCGTCGAGTTTCTAGTCGTCCCCTTTTCTGGTGTGTTTTTGCCTTTTTTCCCTCTCCATCTAAACAAGTCACTGCGCGAGCTCTTTTTCTCCCTTTTTTCTTCCCCCCTTCTCTTTGAGGAAACTTTGTCGATTGCCACTGGCTTAGGTCCCCTTCCGTTCTTTTTATGCTAGTGAGCGCCCATCCGTTGCCTTCTTTCCCCAGCGCAAGCAGCGCTCTTTCCGGGGAAAGTGATTTTGTTTGAGCTTCCCGCTCTCACTCTATCGCAGCGCGTAAAATTAGCTTCCAGTTTGAGTAGCCTTCGCACCCCCCCCCTTAGGATCCTTATTTCCCGGTTTATTCTTTCCCCCACTCTGTTTCTAGCCCCTTCACCCCATTTCTTTCTTCGTCTTTTTGATGGGCGTCAAATTCCCCCTGGACCCCCAATTAGTATTGGGGTTCCCCCCCCTGCTTTTCAGTCGTCTCGATCGCGATCTTCCAGGAATGCGCCTTCCTCCCCCTTTTTTCCTTTAAAATGCCATAGTGCCTCAATTCGGACCCATTTCCTCTTTACCGATCACCATCTTTCCTCTCCGCGATACCGTCCTCCGCTCCCGGCTGGCCCTCCTTCCCCATTCTCCGTCCCTCCCTACCCTCCAAACCTTTAATTCGTTCTTTTCCCTGCCCTACAACCATCGGTGCAAATTTCGTTCGTTTTCCTCGCGGAAAGGCATTCCCTGTCCTCTCAGGATTCCTTGTGGGGCGAATCAAGGATGGCCTTTTTCCTCCCCTATCATCCGTTCTTTTCCCTCCGCGAGCAGCTGCAGTGAGCTTTCCCCTTTTTTTTTCTTGCCTGCGTTTCCTTTCCGGTCATTTATTTCGCTCAATGGCCCCTTTGCTTCAATTCCCCCCGGGCTTGACTTGGATAAGACAGTTAAACTTCTTCCCCTCCCCCCGTGCGTCCCCGATTTTCCGCACGTGATTCCAATGCAACGATTCTTTTTCTCCTCTTGCCGCATAGAACATTTGGTTTAAGCTGCCGGCCACTCCTCCCAGGCTCCGTTCCACGGTAAGATGAAAAGGTCATTTTCCCCCTCCCCTTTCCAATAAGTCCTCTCTTCAAGCCTCTCGTCTCTTCTTTCCCCCCCCCCTTTCTTTGCGATGGTAGATGTGTTTGCCCGACCACAAGCAATTTCCCCCCCTCCCCTTGGTTAGTTTTTCCAGTCGAGACATTTCTTTTTTCTTTGCAGTGACAGGTTCCCCTCCCCTTCTCACTTGGAAATATGGAGCCTTAGTTCTGGTTGCTTTCAGGCTGTCTCACTCGGACCGAGACTATTGCTGGTTCTATTTCTCCCCTCCGAAACTGTCTCTTCTTCTCTTGAAACCCTTCCCCTTTCGTGGTAAACGAAACTTCTTGCATTAGAGTCCCCTTAACACCAACGACAATTTTTTCTTGTGTCTCTGTTCTTCACTTTCGAGGACCCTAACCCCGATTGAATCCCCAAATTTCCCGGTGCCTTGTCAAACTACCAATGTAAGTTTCTTTTCTCTCCCTCCTCCGCTTTTCAAGAGGAAGGACCCCCAATTTTTTTTTTTTCCCATGAATGGAAGGTGTCCACAGTTGTGTACTCTTTTCCTGAGGTCTACCCCTCGCACGTAGATGAAGGAGTTCCTTGTACATTTTCCGAATGACCTCTTTTGTCTTCAGCTTGCACGCTTTTCATGCCTTCCTCGGGATCCTTTTTCACCCTTCACGTGGGGGTGATAATTCCCCCTCCTCGCGATGACTCTTTCGCTTTTCCCACCGCGTTTCCCTGCTCCGCGAAGTGGATCACTGGTGACAGCTTTTCCTCTACGGGAGTAATCTCTCTGTATGGCGCTGGCTCTTATTTCCTCCCCCTCATTCTCACTACGGTGATGGCGGACGAGAACACTGACGCTCTGTAAGTGGGACACCTATTTTTCCTCCCCCTTTTCAGATTCTTCCGCTTCCCTTCCGTCGTTGGCAATCTTTGGAGAACTGGTTTCCCATTCCCCAAAACTTTTTTACGTCCTCCGAGGTTCCCGACCTTGTGTGGTTGGGGAGAGCGCTGTTTTTTTTATGCAGCGTCCCTATGGGAAGGAGCCAGTTTATAGTCATTGTCTTTTGACATCTCTTTTTCTTCTTCTCACGAAACAGTGGCCTGTTTCTTTAAACCCTCTCCCTCCAACAACCACCCCCATCCTCACATTTCTCACCCTGCCTCTCCAATGTTTTTTCATTGGTGATTCGATGTCCCCCCCCCCGGTCCTACCGGATCGCGTGAGAAACCCGGAGACGATGACAATCTTGAGAGGTTCCGGGGTCTCTTTTTCCCTCCCCCCTTGAAGAGTCTTTTTCTCTTGATCAACATTCTGATTGGTCTCCCCCTGGAGAGAATAATTTCAAAATTGTCGTCTGAGTTCAGCTGTAGGATGGCTCCTTTCCGGACATTCGTAGTAGTCGCTGCCGGCAGCTTCTTTTTTGACACAGTCCCTTATCTTTTTCTTTCCCCAGTTGTTGTGTTTTGAAGATTCCCTTTTTTTGCCTTTCACATCCCGCCCCTGTTCCGAGCGAAGCTGCCCTTGGAGTCTAGACTCACTGCCCTGCCTCCCCTTCCTATTTTCCCTCCCTTTTCCACAGCAGACTCATCCTCCCATGTCGCACTACCCTTCTTAGCCTGCCTAAAATGTTTCGCCCCGCCAGTGGAACAGCTTCAAGAGCCCATCTCTTCACTGTTTCTTCCCCTGAAGCGCCGCCTGACAGAGATCACCCCACCTCACCAATTTCCCTCCTCCCCTTTTGGATGACATCGGTGGCCCAGTTTAGACGGCATGTTTTTGTTCGTGGTCTTTTTTTTCATCATCAAATCCCCCCCAATGTGACTTGACAGAGCCGGCTTTTTTGTTTTCCCCGCCCCCTTCAATACACTTCCCCTGCCACTTCCACATGATTGTTCGCCTTACACTCTCCCCATGCATATCCCCCCCCCCCAAATTTTGCTTTGCTCTGAAGGTTGGCCCCTCAGGGAGGACAAGGTAACATTGTTTCCCCCATCTGCTTCGCAAAGACGGCTAGGTTGATCTCGCCTTCCCTTCCACTGTTCACCTCTTTCCCAGCCAAAGTAGTCTTGTTGCTTGATCCTCCTCCGGTAAGGCGTAGACACATCCCCCGTGGGAATACTTTTTCACGAGACAATAGTCCGCTTTTTCCCTTCCTCCCCTTATTAACTCTTCCCTAAACCGACATTGGTTCCCCCCCCCCCCAGCTTCCCACGGCCGCGTTCTGGTTCTCCTTCCGCATCTCCCCGGACAAGACCCTTCCCTCCATTCCCTGCCGAAAATTCGTTTCACGCTCTCCGAATGCAAATTGACCTCACCTATGAGCCTCCCCCCTCCTCCACCAGGAGCCATGATGGAATTGAAATCTCTAACCGACCTAGCAGAGAATATCCTATTCGTTGCCCTTGATTTTTCTTCCCCCCTTAGATTCCTTGTTCCTTCAGGGGCCAGTCAGGCTTTCGATTCCCATTGTCTTTCTTCCTTCCTTCTGACCTTTGATGCTTGCAGGGGTTGTTGTGATCTTCAGTTGCCGATATGATGAAGCGGGAGTAGCCTTTTCCTTTCCTTTGAGAGGCACCTCCCCCCCTAACGATTTCTTGTTGGTTTGTAATTGAGCAGTAGCTGATTCCAACCCCCCTGGTGGTTGGCCGGATTCCCCTCCGGTTCGTTCAGTTTTTCGAAAACCCACCCAGTTTCCCCACATGAGCGGGCCGCGCCTGATAAGCGGAAGCCCCCCCACAGTCGCTCTCCAGAGTTCAAGTATATTTATTCCTTTTTTCCCCGTTATCGCGACGAGTTTTCGAATCTTCATGACGTCTGAAGCCCCTTGTGACTGGTTTCCTATGTGTGAACTCTTTTTTCACCCAAACCTCGGACATAGTCCTATCCCTCCTTTCAAGAACTTCCCCTGACAGGCTGAAGTCCTTTCCCCTCTTCATCCATTCTGTGAAAGTGCTGTTCCCTCTTAGATCCTTGTACCTCTTCTGAGGATTTCCAGGATTGGTTGAAATGAGTTTTTTCCTCTTTCCTCCGATTCCATTTGGACCTGGCTCCTTTCTTGTGTGTGGATCACGTATCTGCGGAATGTCCACCCCGGACGTATGAGGACTTTTCTGAATCTTTCATCCAAGGAAAAGCCACCCTCCCCTCTTTTTCTTGAGTGGTCTTTGCTGTTCCTCTCTCGGAAAAGGAGAGGCAAGTTCTTCTCCCCATTCCCCGGCTATGACGCTAAGCACGACGGCTTTTCTTCATTTTTTTTCACGAAAGAGGTCCCGAACGGGGGAAAACTCTTCGGGGACAGTGTCTCTCCCCTTCATGAGTAGATTAACTCCACATAAACCCCATTTCCCTTTTGAACTGCTTGATGAGCCCTTGGCCCGTTTAGGTCTTCCCTGCTGACTCTGTCAAAACGTAGTTTGACCCGGGCTTAGTTTTTCCGTACCCCTTCTCTGAATTCGAACAGCTTGACGACTCTTTTTTCCAGTAGTAAAAATTTTTGAATCATTCAATTATTTCTTTTTCGTGCTTTTAGTTCCCCCTCTTATTCTGCACGGAATCGTCAGTTATTGGAATATCGATCCATTCCCTCACGAAAATATCTATATCATTTTTTCGCAAAGTGACTCCCCCTTCCCAACTAACGTTTCGTTTCCCGGCCCTTTTTTGAAGATCCCCACTTTCACTCCCCTGATGTCTGTATTTTTTATTCTTTGGAGACTCCTTTAGTCTATATATTGTCCTTTTCCGCAGCGATGCCAATTTCCTCCAACAAGAAACAAAAGTTATCCCCCGATCCTTAGGGAGATGCTGGAGTTTTCCCCCCTTTCTTTCGTCCCCTCCTTGGGCACGCTCTTCCCCGCCAACCTCACGAGTACCCACGCTGATTGTAGGCCAGCGTCCAATAGATGTAGCCCCCTCTAGTCTTCCGGACCTCGCCTTTACCCCTAGCAGGCTACTGTGCCTTCCCTTCTTCCAGGCCAACTTCTCTCTTGCCCTCTAGCTCGTCCGGACCTTCGATGTCGCCTGCCTTTTCTCCCGCACTCCCTTTTCCTCTTGGTGTTCTTGCTGTTTTTGGGGCTTTCTTCTTCGCCCTTCTAGTCGCAAATGATCGCGTAGCTTTTTTTTCCCTTTTTCCCCGAATCTCCCACCCCTCCCTTTTATGCCCTATGGCATGAGGGACCCAATTCTGCTTTTTCTTTCCCCCTTGGATAAACGTGTTACCTTCATTGAACGGGATCTTTTTTAGCCCCCTCTTTTTTTGAACGTTTTTTTCAAAAGAGAGAAAGCGCTCTTTTTCTTCTTTTAGATTTCTTTTTCTTACTGAGCCGTGTTCCTGACTCCTCCCTCCTCCCCCGAGTAAGAAAGGTCCTCGCTACCTTTTTTTTGAACACCCTTCCTTCATTGGATTTCGGGGTCTAACCCCCCTTCCCGCATTTGTTATTCCACGCTCTTCTTAGTCTTGTTTCATTCCCAAACTTCTCGCGCTAGTATTTTCTTTTGTTTCGTCTTCTTTCCGTTTTGCAGACGTGAACTTCTGTGTTTTCCCCCCCCCTCTTTTCTTTATTGACTGTCTACACTTCACTTCGCTCGAGGAACTAACTGCACCTCTTTTTCGTTCCTTGGACTTCACGTATATGCAATGAATCCTTCCGTTCCGTCACCACCAGTCTTTTTTTTTTCCTTCTCCCTTTTTCTTCCCCCCACCCTGCCGTTATCCGGTGTTACCCTACTCTTTTTTTTCCCAAGTATTGAGGCTTTCCCCCCGAATGAGACTGTCCCCCCAGCTGTGCTTGTTTGTTCCTTCCCCCCCCCCCCCCCCCCCCCCCCTTTTTTTTTCCCCCGGTTATATCTTTATGCCCCCCACCCCCCTGGCCCCCCCCCCCCCCCCCCCCCCCCCCCCCCCCCCCCCCCCCACCCCCCCCACCCCCCCCCTCAAGGTCGGCATCCCACCCACGGTTACCTTTTCTTTTAGTTATTGCTCTAAGCTCGGGGGAAAGGGCACTGTTTCTCCCTCTCCTCTTTTTTTTGGGCTTTCTCCCCCCCTCTTCCGCCTTCTTTGTTTCCCGCGCTCTCTGGCGTGGGAAGCTTTTTTTCCGGTCTCAGCGACCGAAGACTGGAAAAGTCTTTTTGTAGAAGCTTTGTCCGCGAGCACCTCCGAAGGACTCCCCAGTTCTAACTTGTCTTTCCCCTGCTGTTCTTCTCTTCTTCGTTGTGTGTCTCTTCCAGGGCAATGCCCGTATTTTTCCACCCCCCCCCCCAACACAAGACACAACCAGAAAACCCCCCCACACCCCCCCCTCTCCCCCCACACCAACCACCCAAAACCAACACCCCCCCCACACAACAAAACCCACCCACCCACCCTTCACGCGCGCGAGGAGTTCTTTCTTCCTCCCCCAGGTGAACTCTTCCTTTCTTTTTTTCCCCATCTTGCCGCCATCTGTATGTGCAGGTTTTAGTCCCTCCCCATTTTCATAAAAAGGTTCACCACCCCCCCCCATCCCCCCCTTCCGGCATTTCCCCAGTCAGCCTACAGCCAAAACTCCCCTCTCCCCTCTCTCCCAAGGCTTCTGAGCCATCTCCCCCATTTTCTCTTCCCCTATTCCTAAGGCCGCCCCTTCCCTTCACCTTGGCTTCCTGGAGCCGTCTTCTCATTGACTCCGGGTCTTTAATTGGTTGCCACATCTCTTTTTCAATTCAAGAAAAGTGACCTCGGGGTTTCCCTCCCCCTATCTTCAGATTGACTCAGGTCTTTTCTAAGCAGGTCCTCCCCCAGTGCCCTCCCCCCCCTCTACCAATCCCAAGGCCCGCCTCTGCTCACTTGTTGATCCCTTTTCCTGAAGCTCAGGCCCGCAGCGACTCTTTTTTTTTTTTGACACCATATCTACGACCGCTTGAGATCCTCTTTTTTTTTTCCCCCTGGCGGCCGATTGTTTATCATTCCTACTTGCCCTTCTTTCGATCTCCCCGTCAAAAAGAAAGAAGTGAGGGGTTTCCCTTTTTTCTTCTAATTCATTACCCTACCAGATTTTGCCGTGCCGCATCTGGGAAACTCGGGCTCACAAACGCGTATCTTCAATAACCTAGCGCAGTACGGGTTTTTCGCACCGCGGTCGCTGACGACCATATCACCCCCTTTCGCACATCATGAACATGCATATGCCACTTGGCACCCCCCCCCCCCCCCCCCTTTAGGTCGCACAGAACCCTCCCCGTTTCCCTTTTCATTATTCGCTGCCTGGGCGTTGTTGGCTTACTGTCAACAGTCCCCCCCTCCTTCTTTGATCTTCGGCGTTCGACTGCTTGTCGCCTTCCTTTTTCTCTCCCTTTAAGAATTCGTTTTTACTCTTTCTTTTCCTGCATTCCTCTATGGGCGCAAAGTCATTGCTGTATTTCCTGCCCGCCGAGGGTTCAAGTCCTCCCCCTATTGAGTCCACATGATCATGGGTGAGCCTAGGGAGTCTTTTTCCTTTTTCCTTTCCCCGGCGTTCCCCCCTCCTCTCTCTTTTCCTGTGGCTCAGCGCCCCTTTTTTTTGCTTCTTTTTTTCTTTTTTTCACGCCGTCCAAATTTTCCCATATCTGTCAAGCGCGCTTACGTTCCTGTCGAGCCCTTCGTAGCCGTTTTTTCTTTCCCCCCCTCATCTTTGATTCCTCCTCCCTTTTTTGTTAGTGGCAGTACTTCGATCCTCTCCACTTCTTTTTTCTTCCATACGTCGAATGACTGGATTACATTTCGTCGCTTCTGCACGTGCCGTCTCCCCCACCCTTTCTCCAGATCTGTTTAGGTGAGCCTTTTATGATTTTTTTTTTCCTTTTTTTCAGGGTGCACTTTTCCGTACATCCTCCCCTGGAAGGGTGCGCAAGGCTGTAGCTCTTCCCCCTCCCCGGTGAGATAAGAAAACTCCCACATACACCTTTGGCTCTTCTCTCCCCGCGTCCGAGCTAAACTACCCTCCCTTCCTCTCCAACTTGCGCGACCGATTCTTTCCCTCTTCCCATCGCTCGAATTGTGCTTTTTTTTTGTTCCCTTTTTCCTTTCGCCTAGGCTCTTTTTTTTTTTTTTTGTTTGGTATCTCTTCACCTTCCCCCCCCCGCGAGTTTCAGATCTTGAAGACTGTTCTTTGCCTTTTTTTTTTCTTTTTCCAGTCTTGATTTCCTTCTTGCCGGCCCCCACAAGACTATTTTGTGATTCCACTTTTCCCCCTCTTTGAGAGAGCACAGAGATCCGGCCGAGGGCGATCGTCTGTCCTTTGCTTCGCCCACGGCCGCGCTATTGCTAGATTTTTGCCCTAAAGTGTGTTTTCCCTTCTTTCCCCCTCCCCTTCCCCCAGTCTCGATATGTTTCTATAGCCCTTTTTTTTTTTGAGAGGAATCCGGATGTCTGTTTATAGTCCACGCGCATATGCTTCGCCTTCCCCGTTCCGTACACGCATTCCGACCCATTTTCCTTCTTGTTGATGAAGCCTTCACCCCCTTCTTGCCTCGATGATCCTCGTTCAACTTTGATCTGTTCCCCCTCCCCCATTTTTCAGTTCCGGGTACGTACAATCTCCGTTCCCGCCCAGCGCCCCCCTCGTCCCCCCGAAGCTCCAGAAAGGTTCCAATTGCTTCCCCTCTTCTTCCAATCCTCCGGTTTTTCGCGGATACCCTTTAGTAACACGCCGATCCACACCATCCCATGTGCCATGGTTCGATGTCCGTTGGTAGCTTTCGGGATGTTGTTGTTAGGGTACGCTGTCCTTTCCCCAGGAAAATGTTTTTGTGCGCGAGCGGTTATTTTCGTTTCCCCACACCTCAATGATCTGTTACCCTTCGACAAAGGAAAGATTGTTTTCCTGTTTCTCCCAACTTCCCTTTCCTTCCCCTTCCAGACCCTTCTCCCCACATTCTCCTCCCCCCCCCCTGGACTCGTTAGCGTAGTCCTTTCTTTTAGCGTCGCTGCAGTTAAGTGGAATAGTGAATCCTCTTTTTGCCAGGCGTACCTTTTTTCCCTCTGACTTTTACCCTATTTTTTTCTTCTTTACTGCCCCCCCCATTTCAAAAACATTTGCCTTGCTCCGTCCCCTTCACTTCCATTCCTTGCCGCATCCTTTCCTCCATGCCTTCATACCTCAGTAGCGACACGAATTTCCTTCAACCTCGCCTCCCAAGTCGCTTCTGACTGTATCGTTCCTCCTTTTGTAGGTCGTCCCCTTTTTTTTAACCAGCGGTCCGGCTTTTTTTTCGCTGATAGTTTTTTCTCCTGCGCTCACTTTCTGTCCCATCGCTGTCTATCCAACTCCCCCCTTTTTTCTTCCTCCCGTTTCCCTCTCCGTCAGCCACGCTCCTCCCGGTTTCCCCCCCTGTCCGTGACAGGTATAGGTTTCGTCCAACGGTCATCCGGTGTACACTATACTACCCTTCTTCCTGTCTGCCCTTGTCTGGCAGCCCGGCCCCATTCGTTTTTTTTTCCTTCGCGTTCCTCTCAGTTTTTTGCTTTCAATACAGCTGCAGATTATTCCCCCACGTCGTCTCCCTTTCCTCTGCCTTGGCCTTTAACATATTCTATGCCCAGTTTTCCCCGTCCTCTACGCCGGACTTGAGTGGGATTGAACCCAGATCCTCCTCCCCCAGGGTTTCTTTCCAGTTGTGCCATGACCTCATGCAGAGAGTCGCTTTTTTTCCGTTATGCATTGCCTAGGGACGCAGTTTTTTTCCCCATCTGGCATGACAGGCGGTTCCATTCCGGCTCTTATGCGGCAGAGCCGCGCGCCCTTTTCGTGTCGTCTTTTTTCCTGACAGTTTGTTGCTTTCTTTCTTTCCAAGTCTTACCACTACACAGGTATTTTCCTTTTCCCCGTAACGATTAGTTTTGGTTTGTGCATGTGACTCGATCTCACTTGGTTTTTTCTCCTTCTGTGGCACTCTTGGTCGCTTTCTCTCGATCAATGCTGTCCCCTTTCTCTCCGCATCGCGCGGCGGTCTTTTTGATGCCCATCTCTTTAGCCGCCACACCCCCCCTCCTTCTTCGACTTCTTACGCCCTGTCTACTTTCATTCCATTTCCCTGCGCTCCGACTCTTTCAGCGAGATCCTTCCCTTTTCCCTTTGAGGCGAGCAATCTGATACGGGGAAGCTCTAGCACCTCGTGCACATACGTTATGGTTGCGTTCTTTTTTTCTCCCCAACTCTGCCTATTTTCAAATTTCCACCGCACAGTTCCCTCTTTCCCTGTGCAAGTCTTACTCATCTTTCCTTTTCCCCTGGAATCCGAGTCGTCTCAGTTTTTCCCCTTTCGGCTCGTAATGATTGTCTTTTTTTGCCTGGATCATGCATCTCTCTGTCCCTGTTCTTTTTTTCTTTCCCATGGCCGCCGTCTTTTTCCACCCCCCCCCCCTTTTGTAAGGATCCCCGCCGTTCCCCCCCCTCTTTTAGCTCAGCGCTTGAAAACATAGCTTCTGGACCATAGTCAGGTACCTTGAAATTCCCGTACTGTTGAGGGATATGCCTTTTCCTCTCTTTTCCCCCCGGCCCCCCCCCCCCTTTCTGGTCGTATTTCCCCTGGTAAGTATGACATACAACCTTCTCCCCCTTCTGTCCGAACTGTACCCACGCCGAGCCATCTTTGATGTCGCGTCGCCTGAGTTATTGACTCGTGAGGAGTATTCCTTCTTCGGGCTAGCTGCTCGTGCCAGCAAGTAGTCCTTTTCCCTTCCTCCTGCCTATAGGACACCGCTTGATGCACTTCCTTCGGATGCTAACGTGCGTTTACGAAGTGTTCCCCTCCCTTTCGTGAGCATACTCACTTCATGTTTGACGTTTTCATCCGTCAAGTGTGACAACCCTCCTTTTGACTTGATTGGCACCGCTGTCTCCCAGCACCGTCCCTCAAAGTTTTTTTTGAGTCCGAGCCCCCTTTTCCTTGGCCCCCCCCCCCTCCCCCTGCGTTTTTGATGGTTCGCGGACTAGCGTTCTGGGCCCAGAGGTTTCCCATACTAACATCGTACTGTTTTTGGATTACCCTTCCTCCTTTAGTCCTTGTCCCTCTGTCGCCCTCCCCCCTTTGGTGGCTTTTCACACGCCCCCTTTTTTTTTCTCCTCACAGTCTACTAATGGTCCTCGCGTGCCCCTTTTTGGCCCCTGTCCTAGATTGCTGACTAGTTTCTTCTCCCCCCCCCTTTTTTATCCAATGCATCTAGTTGGTTCTTTTCGTTTAGTAGCAGCCTCTTTTTTTTTTTCCCTTTTCAAGCCCTTCACCGCCCTAAACCCTTTCCTTTTTCAGTGTTTTCGCACAGGGTAACACCCCCTACTAAATCAAGGGTGATTCCCCCCTTTCCAACCGGTCCGTTGTTGTTGGGTTCCCCAGTAACAATCCTCTGTGAGTTTGTGTTCTTTTCTTATTGGAGAACGCGACCTCCCTTTTCCTTGCGGCGTCTCGCTTTCCCTTACTTGTAAATTCATCCACCCGAAACATCCTTACAAGAGGGCGTTTGGCGTTGCGCCCACTTTGCTGCTCAAGATGGGAGATCATCATCCCCCCCTTTTTCCCCTTTGCGAAGTTACTTTTTTTCCTAGCACACGTTTGAACAGAAGACTTTTCTTTCCCTTGCATTCGCTTCGAGCATTATCTTTTTGCCGCTCACGCATACCTGTTCGCCTAGCGAACGATGCTATAACCCGCCCCCTTCCCTTTTTTTTCCCTCACCTCAGACGGACTCTCGCCCCTCCTCAGTTATGAATATGAACTGACAGTATTTTTTTTTTGCCCCCAGTGTTTTCGTCTTTTTTCTTCCCGGGTGTTTTCATTTTACCTACATACCTTTTGCGTAGTCTTCCATATCCGCTTTTTCGATGTCCCGTGTCTTTGAACGATTTTCTTCCCCCCCTCCCTTCCTCCTCGCAGGTAGTACGCATACTCGTGATCTAGAGCAGTCTTCCTTTTTGTTATCTGAGATCGTTAGTGCTACATAGCTTTTCTCGAGATACACGGGCACCTTGACTCGCTGCCTCCACTCACCGGTTTCGTACTCTTCTTCCTTTTATTTCTGTCGCTTTTTTGCTTCCACTGATGCGGTCTTTTCGTCAAGCGAACTTTTTTTTGACTCCCCTGCGCAGCCCCGCGCGCCCGAAAACGTTGTATGTCCTTTATACTTTTGCGTGTTCCATGTGCTTTTCTTGTTTCTCCTTTCCCCCGCGCTCTAATTCTTTCCAGGAATCGGCGTTCACTATTATGCTTAGATGTTTTCATTCAGCTCCTCAGACCTGTCACTCATTTCACATATTACGTCCCCCCCCCACTTTTTCGTGTCCGTCGAGCGCACAAACTTTTTTTTCCCTGGATTCGGTATCTCCACTACGGCGCACTGTGGCCCCAAATGATCGATAGATGTTGGCGTTGTTTTTCCCTTACTCGATCTGCAGACCCGACTCCCCCCTAACTTGGACTCCCCTCCTTCTCCATTCCTTTGCCCCGAGCATTCCTCCCCGAGAATGTCCCCCAATCTCTAATCCTTCTCCGTGGCTACCCCTCTTTTTTTTTTACTTTTGACCCGTCAAGATATTCCCCCTGTTTCTCATGAGCTTACCGGTCGCCCCTCCTAAGGGCCCACGACGTTAACACACTGTTCCTCCGTTCCAACAGCCGTTTAATTTCTGCCCCCCAGCCTCACACTTTCTGCGGTTTCCTTCTCCGCTTCCCAAGGATCCCTGTCTGCCTCGATCCTGTGTGGCGCTTCCCTAGTTCCCCCCGGTAAAACGATATCCGTCGGCGTGGTCCTCATTCTGACGCTGCCGGTTGAATGATCTGTGGCCTGCCTTGAGTTTCTCATCGTAGTTCTCCAAATCCCCCCAGCACACTGTTTTTCCCTCTGCGGTTTAAGGGCGGTCTTGGCTCCCTTCACCTTGGATTTTTACGCCCCTTGTTTCCATAGTAGCAGTCCCGCAATTTCCGTTCAATGCCAGACCATTCTTCCTTGTTGCAGTCGGCATTTCACACTCCCCACTTTTTCCCCCCCTCGAAAGAGCTCAACCTTTTCCCCCTTTTCCCCTATGGCAAGGTTGTCCCTTCTCCCCCCTCAGTCATAATCTATCGAGTCCTCCCGCCGCGACCCCATGCCCCGTCCCGTGTCGGATGATTTTTCTGTTCATACGAGTTAATTCCCCATCACGCCTTTACCTTTTGGGAGTATTCATCCTCCCCCTTATGGCTAGGCCCCCCCTTTTTGGCCTTCACATGTTTTTGCGCCAGATCCACTCTTGTTCACATATGGGAGCCGTCGTTCCCCTTTTTGTTGTGCCCACTTTCCCTTTTCCTTTAAGGATCCGGCAGATTCTGCTCGACCCGAACGCCCGCCCAGCAGATGCGGCAACTGCATTTGCGTAACCCTGAAAATCGATTTCCTCCCTCTTCCCTAATTCAAAAAACCCTACCTTTTTTGCAGGGCTGCGCCCACTTACCCCTTTAGGGAGACCTACCCGTCGCGGTCAAATTTGGCCCCACTGTTTTTCCCTTCTATCACACTTTTTTTTCCCGGAACTACCACTCAGTCCTCCTGCGACTATCCCCTACTTCTGATGATGCCCTTCCTTCCCGGGGATTGAAGATAGTATATTTTCCCCCCCACCAGCACTCCGTCAATACCTCTCTTTCGCGTGGATGAGATATTGTCACTCCCCTCTGGGGGGTGTCTTCTTTGGTTCTGGGGCTTTTTTTTCCCCCCCGGTCTTCCTCTGCAGAACGAGAATGCCCCTTCTCCCCCCCCTCTTTCCCCCCAAGACTACGTTTGCACCCCCCCCCCCAGGGAGTAATGCGGCTCTCCTTTTGAAATCATGCAGTCGATGAACGTCGCTCCATAACAAGGTCCTTCTCTCTAATGGATGACAGTGCGCGTCCGGCTAGAGCTCCTTTTGATCGTGCCGCCAGTATGTCTCTCTGGCGCGCGGCTTCCGTTACCTCCCGCTGACAATACTGTGTGGGCAGCTGTGCACACCCGGCGGACTTGAATATAGACGACGTCGTTTCCCCCTCTTTCCTGACTCCTCGCATTCTTTTGAGCGATGTCTTCCTTGCCTGTTTTTCCTTTCCTAGCCTGATTTCGAGCATCCCCCTGTCCCTTGCGCGCAAACCTGTCCCCCTCGCGCCCCTGCGAGCGTCAGCTTTTTTTTTTTTTTTTCCTTGAGGATAGTCTGCTGGCCTCCTCCCACACGTTCTTTTCCCCGTGAGTTTTGGTCCCCTCTTTCTCCCTTTCTTGTTGCGACACTAAATATTTCTCTCACGCAGTTGTTCCCCAGGACCCCGAAGGACAAACCCCCCCTCCTCGAACCCCATCCTTTTTCTCCGATAACTTTTTAACCTGCGCTGCACTGGTTTCTTTTCTTTCCTGGGTGACCAATGATCTCACTAAGGCTAGCCCCCATGTTCCCCCTGTGCTATTCTCTTTTCCTCTTGTTACAATCGGTCTCTGTTTTTCGACCGAGGCACGGTCTATTGGACCCCCATCCCCTTGTAAGACTGTAGTGGCCCCCGTCTCCTGGCGGCGCGATAAGAGTCCCCCCGAACGCATGGTCTGCACAGAATTCACGTGAGAGATATCCCGTTCCCCCCCGCCCCCCCCCCCGGACATTTTTAGTTTCTGTCTTTCCCAGGCCCCTTTGCGCTGCCATTTCCGGCGTACCGGATCTCTCTTCTTTCTCATCCGTTTTATGTTATAACGTCCTGGATAGTTCCCCCTTCCCCCCCCCCTTCCACGAACCCTTTTTTCTAGGATGACTACCCTTTGCCCCCCTGGGCTGGCAGCCCAGTAGCCCCTGCTGTACGTACACGCCCCCCTGTGATGATCTGCTGCACCGGCCCGATGCCTTCCCTCTCCCTGTACCCTTCTCCTTCTCAATAGACCCCCCTCCCTTCTCCCACTGTCCTACAACTAGATCTCCTCCTGTTTTCGTATTCATATTAATGAATAGACCTTCGGCTAGCCTTTCTTCTCGATATGGCTACCATTGCCATCGATTCCTAGAAATTTTGACTCCCCATTTTGAGGCCAATAGGATTGCCACGCCCCCCCCCCCCCACCACCCCCAAATTGTCCTCGTCCCTTCTTTTCTGTGTAGTTTCGGTGAACACCCCTTTGGTCAGATCACCAGGCACACATGTGCTCAGAGCGGAATGGTGATTGTTGTGGATACCTGCATAATTTTTTCTCCTACCTTCGCAGACCAGCCCCTCTACATTTAGATGACCTGTAGCCCCCCCCCCCCCCCCTTTCAGATCTTCTCCCCCTACCGAGACCCTTTTCTGTCCCCCTCGCTCCGGTTCGCGTCTCTCCAAAGTTCCATGGTTAGCACCTCACTCCTCTCATTCTCGAGCACTCCCTCCGGGCGTCAATCTGAAGTTAGGAGATGGGGGTACCCCGCTGCCCCCTGAGTTAATCGTTAGATCTTTTCCCATAGTGCATGCCACTTTAGCGATGTCTTTATTCACGACCTCGTCAGTTCTGCGTCATTCCCGTATTACTATGTGCTTTAATGAAAGACGAAGTACTCTCCCTTAGTCCCGATCACCACCTCTCCCCGACGGACTCCTTCCCCCCTGCGTCCGGTAACCCATTCCTTCGCTGTATTGTGTTCCCGAGATTTATTTTATTCCCATTTGCGCTCCTTGTATCCCCTTTCTTCCCATGTTTTTTCTTCCTTTTAGTAAAAAGCCAGCCCCATGTTGTGCCTCTGAAGTAGTCTGTGCGTTCCCTGTTTGAAGTCGGTGCTCCCCCCCCCCCCCATCTAAGTCCCTGTACTGAATGTTCCTTTTGAACTGTTCCCTCCACACCCGACCGCTCCCAGGCAAATGCTCTGCTCATGCTTGCTGAAGGGCGATTTCCACCTTTCGCCCCCTACTTTGTGTAAAGGTACATAGCGACGCTCTTTGGTCCTGCTCTCCACTTTTTCCCTATACTGCTTGGATATTTTTTGACCCCCCCTTTCTCTGCTTTCGGTTAGCGCGGTCCTGTCCTATCCCTTAACCAATACCGTTTCCCGCTGTTATTATTGATGACTGCAGGCCACCATTTTTTATCTCCCAAGCTCGCCCCGAACCTTCTCTTCCCTTGGATATTTCTTCGTGTGTATTTTACGGCGTGAGTATGTGTCACCACTAGTGGCCCCCTTTTGTGTGTGCCGCGTCAATCAACGTTAAAGGTAGAAGATCTATCCCCCCCTCACAGAACTCCTTTTTTCGCTTTTTTTTCCCAGTAGCCTTCTCTGATGCGCGTTTAAGCAGCCCCCCGCGCGCTCCTTCGTCCTCATAGTATCCACTTCTGCTATCTCTGCACTTTTTATCTCTACGTTGGAGACCTGGAAGACTAACCTACTCCCCCTCATGGACGCCTAGCTAATCAATGGAATTTCTTTTTTGTATGTCCCTTCGTATGTTTCCCCAATCGCTCTGCCTCGAAATCCTTGCTCCATAATGATGAGAAAAACACCCCCGCCCCCCCCCCCCCCCCCCCCCCGGCCCTTTTTACCTGGTTATAGTCCACGTGCCAGAGTTTCTTCTACCGGATCCGATTTTAAGTCTTTTTCCCTGGGCCTTCCTCAGAGGGTGTAGAGACTTTCATGTCCTCCTTCCTTTTTTTCTCCCGTTTTTGGACATAAGCTTTGTGGCATGATCCGAACTTGCCATTTTTCTCTTCTGGTCGAATGCGAGCCGCGCCCTCATTCTCTGCAGTTTTATCACGTATTGGGCTTTCAAAGATCGGTGGCCGCGTCACGGAGGCGTTGCTTTGACACGGATCAAAGGAACCCCGGTCCCCTCCGTTGTCGCTGGATCTTGCTGTGGTAGTCAAGACGGACATTCTTGGCTCTAAAGAAGGAAACGTATTCCCCGGCCTTTTTTTTCCTACCTTTTTTTGCCCACGCCGCTGCTTCAGGTTTTTTTGAAATTTTCAGTAAGTTGTTTCGCCACCGACTCGAGTTTTCATCCTTCTTCTCCTCCTCCGAAGAAAATTCTTTTCCTGACCTTTTTTTCGCTCGGAAGTCTGAATTCTTGAGGGCTTGATGTTTTCCTGTCCTTTGAGCATTTCCTGTCCACATGTTTAAGCCCTTTTCCCTCAGGTTGAAACAATGGGGTTTAGTGGTGGATGGATGTCCCCCTTTTCCCCCCCCTTGCCCCGATTACTTTTTTTTTCTTCCTCTTAACCGGGGGCCCTTCCAGTAGCGCCCTCTTATTTCTTGTCCCATGTTTGCTATGTGGCAATTTCGTTGCCAGTTTACAGTTCAAACTTTTCTCTTCCCCTCCTCGCCCACCTGTTCAATTCGAGAGGTTCTGTCCTTTTTTTTTTCCCCTCCTCGGTGACGATCTTCGCTTCCCTTCTCCTCCCCCTCTTCGTAGGAATCAATATCCTTACTCATCCCTCCCCGCATTTTTTTCCCTACAGGCATCTATCACTATTACTCCAGATTGTGTCCGTTTTCCCCCCCTCTCTTCGCCCCCTGACGAAGTGGAGGTCGCCAACTTTCCTCTTCTGTGTTTTTTGTTTACCCTTTCCCTTGAACCAATGTTTTTTTTTCTGACACGTGACAAGAAACGATTTTGTGCCGTCCCTTTTTATTTTCTCTTTCTGTAACTTTGCCCCCCCCCCATGAGTAAAGATTCCACAATTTTATTAGAGTAATGCAATCTCATTCTTCTCGTGAGGAAAGTTTCGAGTTTCCTCTGCCCCTTTAACACTCCCACCCCCCCTCATGTTTACCTTTTCACTTTTCATTCCCTTCCCTCAATAGGAGTAAAGTTCGATTTTTTTTTTTTCCCCAGTTAGTTTTCCATTTTTCTCTTGGACCCCCCCTCCTCCTGTGACCCCCTACCCCCCCCAGGTGTTGTCTTCAATCTATGCCGGCATTTTCTCCCCCGTTCGGTACCACCCCTGGTGTTCCCCCCCCCCCCCCCCGGTTCAAAGCTGCATATTACTTGTGTTCCCGCCCCCACCCCCTGGACCCCCAGCCAGTTTTCTCTCCCGTAACGGTTTTTGTTTCCCCCCCCCTCCAAATTGCGTGTGGAGACCCCACCACAGTCTTTCTCCCCTGGCCTTCGGCGTTTGTTTCACGTTAGCAAGTTATCCTGGTCGACTGTATGCATGTCTGGCCCGTTTCCCCCCCCCCCCCCACCCCCCAATTCCCCATTCTTACTCGTCTCTTCTTGCGGGTCACTAGGAGTAAGAGCTCCTTAGCCCCAAGCGTTTGAAACAGCAAGGAGATCTCTTTCTTTGGTGTTGATTCAGACTCTTGCTGTCGTTTTTTCCTTACAGATGATAAATGCGTTGCGAGTCGGCCATGCTGGAGCACGTGGCGACCTGTGGGCATCCGACCCCCCCCCCTCCCCCACTTGCCAAAAGAATGGTGTAGGTCGTTTGGGTCGGTGTCGAGTCTTTCGGGGTCGTGTTGCTGTCGGGTTCGGCCGGGTTATTGTAGTTGCCTCCTTCGGATTCGGAGGGTGGGGGGGTCCTTTCTTTTTTGGTTGTTGGGTGCGGTTTGTTTTTGGTCTTTTTTGGTTCTTTGTTTTTGTTTTCCTACTGTGCGCGTAGTCTCGCCTTGTGAACCCAGCCCTTTTCTTCTCCCTCGTTGACGACATCAACGTGTTAGTCGTTTCCTTTCCGTTCAACTGGACGATTTCCCCCCCTTAGATGTCGAAACATTCTCACGTTTGCCACTGCGCCCGCAGGCCCGCTTTCCCTTTTTTTTTCTTCTTGATCATGCCTATCCTGCAGAGCGTACAAATTGACCAGTCCCCCTGTTTTTTCCCAGCCCAATAGAAAAACCCCCACAACTTCCACTCCTGATTTTGTGGTATTCGTCAACCCACTCCGCGTAGTCCGTCCCTCCCACCTTTTCTTTTTGTTTCCTTGCTTCACGTGCTCCAAACTTTCCCCCTTCTTTATTTTGGATTTAGTTCCCCCCCCGCCCGCAAAGACTTAACCTTTCCTCTAGCATTGCAGGAAAATTCCCTGAACCCTTATTCCCGTCCCCATCCTCTGACCGCTTTCCCCCAACTTGGCCCGACGTCCCACAATCTGTGCCCTTCTAGCTTTACCGTCTCCCATACCTCTGCCTGGGCCGTCTGGGATGAAAACCTTCCGTCCTCCTCTTTTAACCCTCCCCCTTTTGACACATTTCGGTCTCGTTCTAAACCCCCCTTTTAGCGTCTGTAATCTCGTCCTAGCCGTGTCCAAACATGTCCGTCTTTTTTCTACGATTCCTCGTTCCTGTCCTGAAACAAGAAAGCGGACGATGCGAGCAGGTCCCTCAGCTGCTTTCCTTATATTTTTCTTCCTTTCCTCCTTTCTAACTTTTCGTTTCTCCCTAATTCATCAAGTAGCTCTCCTTTGAGGTCGGGCGTAATTGGATTTTACCGGCCAACTACTCTGGACTGAGCATCGTAGTCAAGTATATTCTCCCCCTCAACGATAGGTTGCCATCCGTCTCATGACACAGGGGCAGCAGCGTAAGTCCAACTTCCCCCTTTCCACCTCTAACGGGAAACATCTTTAGTCCCCTGGCCATCAACTGCACTCCCGAGAACCCTCCCAGGCAACCCTCTTGCGGGCGTCTTCTGGCCTTTGTCGATTAGCTGTTTTTTAAATCTTCCCCCCCCCCCTCCCCGTGACCCGACGGTTTTTTTACCCCGTAGAGAAGAGTCAGTTGCCTCCCCTATCACTTTTCTCATCTTTTACCTGGAGCCCCTCATTCTTCAGAAGCTTTTTTTTTTTCCGTCGGCCCGCGCCTTGATGCAGAATGGGATATTCCGACCGACGCCTCTCCGGCCCCCTGCCTATGGTCACCAGGAAAAGGATTGCCCCCCTCGAAATACACAAACCGAATCTGCGTTGGTGCAGTTCTCTATCCTTGCACTTCTCACTCCCTTGCCATGCAAGCCTCCTCCTTTCACTCGGAGATCACAAAATACTCGGCAATTTCCTCCCGAAGAAAGCTGCCGCCCAGCGTGACCAACATTGCACCTGGCCCTTGTGAAGATAGGGTCCCCCTAAGCTGCAGCAAGTATCGCTTTCCCCCTTGGATGGATGGGCCCTTTTGGATTATACGGCCCTTTCATGCCCTTTCTTCTCGGGATTCAGTGATTTTTCATTCAATTTTGGCCCCAGCTCTTTCCCCCTGAGAATGTGAGGAATCAGACCTTCAATGTCCCCCCTTGCCGTTTTCTTCCGTAGCTATTTGCTCAACAGCCATTCGATTGATTCTTTTCCCTTTCGTTTGAGTGGTCGGTAGTGAAGTGGTTCCCCTCTTCTTCAGTGCGTAGCGCTTTTGTATGGATTCCGCAGTCATCCCTGTGCTGAATTATAGCCTAATAGACTCGTGAACCCCTTTTCCCGACCGATTAATTTTTTTCTAAAGAAGTCGTGAGTTTGAAATTGAGACACATTGACCTCTTGAAAAGGGCCTTCCCACCCAGGTCTCTTTTCCCTTTTTGTTGGAGACGATTTTTTCTTACGCGAACCCAATTGGCCGGCCTTGGCCTGTTCGCATATCGGTTGCGACTCACAAATCACAGGCTCAAACATTTTCTTGATCTGAACAAACCGCTCCCTCCCCCCCCCCCCCCCCCAATCTCCTTCTTGCTCCCAGTGGTAATATAAGCTCATTTTGTCTGTTTTATTCGCTTCCCTTTCAACGGTATCCCTCCCTTCTTCCCTCCCCCGGCTATTTCATATCATTACGATACGATTTTTTTGATCCCGGAGTGGGTATTTGCTCAATCTTCTCCCCTGTCTGATAACTTCTGGAAGCGATAAGTCAAAGATTTTTCAGAGGCTGGTCCGACCCAACTATGTTCCCTCGTCCGTCTTCAAACAGCTCCTTTACAATTTAACCTTCCCGATATTTTAATCTTTTCTGGAGATCAAGGGCCGCCACCTTTTCCCGCCCAAGCAGATTTTCCGTTCCCCCACAATCACCTGAGCGAACGCAACCTCTTAAAAGGCCTCGTTTCTAGCTTTGAAAAAGCTGCCAGCTACGAAGTCAACGTTCAATCCCAGCTCCACCCCATGTTAGCAACCCCCGTCCCCTTAAAAGCGTCACTTATGCCTCTTTGAATGCAGCGGATACCTTTTTCTTCACCACAGATCACCCAACCCCCTCATGCGATCCTGGATCATCTTTTCCCGGTGTTCGCGTTTCTTTTGGGGTGGTTGTCTACTTCCTGTTGATGTGCGAACACTCCCCTTGTTTTTCTCCCCCGGCCTGATAGATAACCCCTTCTCTTTCACGGCGGATATGAAATCTCCCATGCCCGCACCACCACGGGGTGGGTTGACCAGCCGCCCTTTGGCGCGCCCGTTTCCCCAGCTTTATGAATTTGTAACCCCTGGTTTCTCTTTTGCTTAACGATTTTGACGCTCCCAGTAATCTGGTCCCCCGGCTTTTCTTTGAATAACCTTTTTCCTGCTTAAGAAAGAAGTCCATTTTTTTTTAAGTCCGTGGCGGTCCTGAAGAACCCCCGCTCAAGGCGTTACCATCTTCACGCTCGGACTCCCTCCCGCTCCCTTTCCCCCGCGGTGAGTCCCCCCCTTTTATGGCAGCCTTTTCGAATAGAAACCTTCCACATCATTCCTTGAGCCGCACTCTTTCACATAGTTTCCTGGACGCTTCCATTTGAAGCCAAGACCTGATCCTCCTTTCTGGCCCAATCGCTAATCCCGCCCGCATCGCATACTGGAGTGGAGGTAGTTTTCTCCCCCCCCGTCGATCCGAAACCCAGTTTTTGTTTTTCCTCCCTTTCAGGCTTTGTCCCCCCATGCCTTCCGGACTTTGATTCGATGATTTCTCTTATGGTTCAGTATTTTCCTTTCTCCGCAGTATGCCCCCCGTCTCCCTCTCTCGAATAGGTTTAGTCCTTTCAGGATTCGGGCGCCTTGTCCGAACTTCTTTTTCGGGTTTTTTTCAACTCGTCATTAGTCAATGTAACCACCAAGGGAATTGGGTCCTCCTTCTTGATCAGCTTCCCTTCTGTTTGAGACCCTAGACATCATTCTCTCTTCCGTACGTCTTGAGAAGTATTAGGCCACACACGTTTTTCTCTCGCAGTTTCCAAAGTATATGTGATTTTTCCCCACCATGTTTTGGATCGCCGTCCCAGTTGGGACCTTTTCAATCGGCATACTGCCTGAAGCCCTTGTAAAGTGGAGTGATTGTCATTCCCTCCCCCCCCAAAAAACATCTCTCTCAGGACCGAAGAGGTCCCGCCGAGGTATTCCCTTCCTTTTTCTGGATCGATTATTTTTTCTTTCCTGCATCCTCACCCCCCTACTTTTTTCCTATTGTGCTAAGCCTCCCTGACCCCCTTCTGGACGTCCCTGGGTCGATGTCCTCCGTTCCACTTCTTTTCCCGATCTTTTTTTCTTGTTGAATACCTTTCTTCCTTGACAGCTCCCTCCGTCTGGGAAGTGCCGTCCTTTACCCTGCGGCATTCAATTCAATTCACGTCCTTCTTTGACTTGCTGGGAGGTATTGACTCCCCCTCCCCAACTCGATGCGTCTTTATTTTTCCCCAGTTGCAACCTTTCCCTTCCTGCCTGCCCTGCTTCCCCCTCCAGTATTCCTCAGGTTCCAGAGGAACAGGTTTTTTTCCCTCTTTGATCGATTCTTCTCTTCCCGCCAGGCGTTTGAGCTCTCCCTGAAAACGAAATTTCCCTGTTTTGACTCTGTTAGGTTAGGACCTGCGTCCTCCTTGTCATGGTCGTGGGAACCTTTTCCTTGCGGCGAACGGTCCACCTCCCCCGAGCCACGTTCAACGACTTTTTTGACGGTTGGTTTACCATCCTGGAAATGCCCTCCTTCAATAGTTCATTTTCGTTCCTAATGTCGCACTATTAGCTGAAGGAGTTCTGGCCGCTCCGACTTGAACCTCCCCGAAAATACTTGGTTTTTTACGACACCCTTTACTAACTAGACACACTTTTCTCTTTCACTCGTTCCCACCTCTTTTTTGTTTGTGTGTTACGCACACAAACTCCATCGTGCCGCTTGCTGATTTTTGCATTTTAGTTATGCTCCCGACCTTTTAGGGAATTCGCCCCTCCCTTTTATGCTTTATAGCAGCGACCTGACCTTCCCTCCCCATCACGTTCTCCCCGTTTTTTTTGGTGGTTTCTGGAGTCTGCTGGCGCTTCTTTCCCAGTTCTGCGACCTTGGGAGCCACTCTCAGCAAATCCGGCCAGGCGTCGTACCCCCTTCTTAACTCTCCCCCTTCCGAAGAAGAATGGCGGTCCCCTTTCCTCCTCCCTAGATGCTTTCGCTTCCTTCCCCCAAAAAATGCTTACACGCTGATCCTGCTGCCTCCTTCCGTTTTAGAAGATCGTCGTCCCGCCCCCTTCTTTTCACCCCTGTTGTTCTCTCTTCTGTTTCGATTGGGCGGGACGAATCGTCTCCCCCCTGTCGCGGCGATCTTTCTTCAGTTCCTTTCTCCTTTCAACTTGGGAGATCCCGATGTCCCTTTCTTGACCGTACCATTCGTTAGAAAGTCGCTTGCCTCACAGTGGTAACGTCGACTTTGCACCCCCTTCTTATCATTGATCGCCATCTCCTAAGGAACTGGACAAGCTCTCGCTTTCCCGGGTCGAACTTTTTCATTGTCAAGTCCTTTCTCGCCCTAAGAGCGTTCAACCATCTCCCTCCCCTGAGCTCAGACGAAACTCGCCCCCCCTTTTTTAAGCAGAAATACTCATTTACCAACCTGAAGAGGTTTTTCGAGTTTCGTTTTTTTCCAACCGTTTCTCGTTATGTGCTTCAGGTTGCACCTGAGCGCTATTTCTTGTTTTCAGTACGCAGGCAAAGAAGAAACCATCGCCTCTTTTCCTCCTGCAGGCCATAATGTGGGAACGCAATGCCCTCGTCCTCATCTCGGAAATGGCTTGGTGATTCCCTTCCATTATCTTTAAAGCTGGTGATACTTCTGTCTTCCTTTCCGGAATGTTCCCCTTTTCACGGTTTTTTTTCAACTGATCCCTAGTTCCTACCACGCAGTTCACGGTTCTTATTAATCAACCCCGCGTCCCTTAGGTTTCGGTCTTACTCCTTCTTTTTTTCAAGGAGCCTGTCGACTTTTATGTGGTTGAAACCGTCCTCGTCCATTCCCCCCCCAGATCCCTTTCCTTCGTCACGCTTGCCTGTTGGAATGCTGAATGAGTCATCGAATCTTTTTTCAACCTCTTCCCTCGAGACAATCTTTTTTTTTGGTAATTCCCCCCAGGTCCCCTGTTACCGGAAATCCCTTCGGGCTTCCCTTCTCCCCTTTAATTTCCACTCAATACGTTTTATTCCAACTCCAAAAAGATCTGGCCCTCCACCCCACGCAGGTCAAAGGTTACCAAGTTAAGCTACTCAACATGCTTCACGGGAACGATGTCCCGATCCCCTTCCCCTAACTTCACCCCCTCCCGCCCTGATTTCCGGGCCCCCCCCTTGACTTTCCGAGGGCCTCGTAGATCTGATGGGAGATTTTTCTGTTAATCTTAACCCTCCGACCCTTTCACGGTTGAGTAAGGTAAACGTCCCCCGCCTTCTTCCTTGTTGGTTCGTTCCCTTTCCAAAGGTGCCCTAGCATTAGACCTTAACTTTTTCTAATGCGACTTTTTTCGGATCCGTATCCGGAACTCCTTTTTATTATTTATGCTGGGCCTTTGAATTGTATTCCTACCCTGCCCGCCTGCTCCCTGCTTCACCCAGGTGGTCCCCCCGAAAAGGTGTTATACATGAAGACGCAACCCCCCCCCACTTTTCTCAGTGCGTGGGATCCGGCGACCCTTATCCTCTTCAACCCAGAACTCAGCAACTCCTCATCCGGTCCCAATACAATCTCCCGCCAATCAAATCATTCCCCCCGACTTCCGCTTCCCTGACACTACCCCCATTCCCCTCCCCCCCCAGGAATGACCATTTTCTTTTTGCCCACCTTTTTTGACGCGTGTCCCCCACCTCACGCAAGTCGCTTGCCGTCTTGCGCTTTGATATGTAAAGTCCCATTCGTTTCTTGATTCGAGGCATCGTAAATGGTACCTTCAAGACAAGTGAGGCTTTCCTACATTGCACTAATGAGTTCTACACCTTGAGAGCTCTTCCCCCCCATAATCAGTCAGCCTCCCTCCCTGATCATTGTGGACCTAGGGTCAGGAAGTTGGGTCGATCGTTGTACAGACCTTTTCCATGGTTTTTAGGGATTATGTTCCCCCTCAACGGGGATTGGCCCCCGTGGGACATTTCTTCGGCAGTAGACTCCTTTTGACTATTTTGAGCCCTTTGCCCGATTAGAGCGATTCTCAGTACTTTAGCGATGAGTATGGTTAATTGAAGCCGCTGGTCCCCTGTTTTCTCCCCCCAACCGAGTTTTCGCTGTCAGCCTTTTTTTTAGAGAGGCATTTGGCTGAGGAGCGACTCTGGCCGCAGGTTTCTCCTGTATCGTATAATTTTTTCTCCAAAAATACGGATATGTCTCCACATCCCCCCCCTTATGACTGACAACTAGTTCAAGACCCCAACTCCGGAAACACTGCTCACGATTTTCTAGTCTTCTTTGTTTTTCGCACTGGAACCGGCTCTTTTGAGTCTACCCGGATCTAGTTTTCTTCTTGCCGAGGGTATGGCGGCGCGTAGACAGTTTTATCGATTCTATTATAAACCCCATGAGATTTTTCTTCGTGTCCTGATAGATTTAGCTTCTACCCTCGGGCCTGGCGCTTTCTTATGGTACACGCGGAATTGTGTCGTTCTCCGGACAAATCTGCAACTCTTTCCTTATTCTCTTTCCCAATAATAATAAGTTTTGTTGTTTCTCCTTCTTGACTGGGACAATTTTTTTCACCCCTCCCCCTCGATTTTGAAGTTGCAGACTGAGACTGACGACAGGCTTCTTTGTCGAGCCATGGCTCCCCTGACCTTACCAAGAACTTTGACACTGACTTTCACAAGAGTTTCCAGCCCACCACTAATGGTTGATTCCATGCCCATCGCTTAGTCCTAACGCGAAGACCTTACGATCAAGACGGTACCAGCTCGTTCAGAAGCGGAAGTCCCCTCGTTTTTTTCCTGGCTGAGCCTGTTTTTCCGATGACATATTTCTTCTTTTTCGAGTCGGTGGGTTTTTAGTCCGTAGAGTTGGTTAGATACCAAGTCCCCTTTGATGTGACGAAAGTTCGTATTGTAGAACCCGTTCCAAAATTTCCCCCAACGTAACGTCCCCCTGATGTATGCTGCCCACCCCATTCATCCCCTCCTAATGTTGGAGCCGAGAAACCTGTTTTCCCTCTTTTTTTGCCTAACCCTTTTCTTCCCCATGATTCGCCACTGTATCTCCCGATCCCCATCCCGGACGGGTCTTCTAGGAGCCCCTCCCCCCTTCTCCGATGCTGCCGCCTTAATTTTCCTCAGTGCCAGAAAATATTTTTTTCCCGTGTTGAACGACTCCCGTCTCCAATCCGCATACTTACACGATACTCCTACACGAGCAAAGCCCCCCTTTCTCATAGCGTCGCTCGCTTTTTGGTCATCAATCTCCTGCCATTACTTTCCTGCTTAAGCCCAACATTATAGTGAACTAGCGTGTCCTTTTTTTTCTTTCTTGCCTTCTCTGCAAGCTGACTCGGATTCCGCGGCAGATTCCCTTGCAAGACCTCTTACTGTTTGCGTAACTTCTTTTCTTTCTCCCCCCATTCCTTTTATGCCTTTTCTTTGTGGAAGTACTTTATGTGTCAGAGGGTCCTGCGATTGAGTCGGTACCGTCGTTTCCTTCTTGTCGTTTTTTTACGCATTTTTGAAAGGATGATTGATTTTGCTTCCCCCCTTTCCGGCCCGTTTAAGTTTGCGCGCACTCCCCCTTCAGACCGAGTCGTTTTGTAATTTACTCATGCTGTAACTCCTTTCGCTCCCTTGGAAGGTTTTTCCCGCCCTCGTTTCAAGAGGTGGGTCTCCACGAACGTTCTCGCCCAATTCTCGGAGGGCCGGTCCTGTCGCTTCTGCTTCAAGCACCACTGCCCAGTTTCCAAGTCTCTTTCTCTGCCCCTGGGATATCCTCACGTCTTTTTTTTTTTTGTTTAAATCGGCGCCCCCTGAGCCCAGTAGTTGTCACTCATTTTAAACTCTTATTTTCCCCAACCTCTGCTTCGATTCTCCGAATTCCCCTGGTCAGGCAGAGAATTCCTGCCTTTTTCTTTTTCCCTTAGTTGATTAGTTTTTGGCCCTCCTGGCACCGGTTTCTTTAGCGTGTGCTGAAGCTTTCCTTTTTCCCCAAGTTTATGCGAATCTTGCGGCCTCAGAAGATAGTTGGCCTGGGCCCCCTTTTTTTTCTCCTTTATTTTCTCTTAGGACATTGAGAGTTCCTGAAGTTTTTTCAAGATCCAACACCAATACCCGCAGCTGAGCGTGTGAGGGAGTGGATATGCCCGCCCAGTCTTCGTCATAAGGGCCAAAGATTCCTTCCGTTGCATTCCTCCCGTTCCCCCCGCTTCCTCGGCTATGTTTTACCGGTGCCTCTTTTTTTGGTGCCCTCCCCAGACTGAGTCGTTGCTCCTGCACCTCTCTCTTCTTTTCCATTCGAAACTCACTGAAGACCTGTTTGCTTTTGAATTTCCCATGCGGGTTTGAGGTCCTGTCTTTTTTTTTGAATTTGTCATTTTATTTCACAGTACGATTGCTGCCGTTGCGAGACGCCCTTTCCAGATCTGGTTGGTCGTCACAGTGGGTCCATTGCTGCCACTCTTGGGCATTTTCGTTCCTAAAATTATGATTCTTTCCCCTTCATGATCCTTCGAGGATTTTTTTTCCAATAGAGCCCTTTCACACGAAAAAATAGAGCGACAAGAACCGTGAAGCCATAAACACAGTCCCTTTGGTGTGTTTTGAGGTGACTGGACTCGCACCCAAGTCAGGTGTGTGTTTGCCCTTGCCCGTTCCATCCAGTTTGCCGTTTTTATTCTGCCTCTTTTATGTGCATCCGTTCTTCTCCCTTGAAGTCCCGCTGCTTTGATCTGAGCAGACACTGCGTGACTCACAACCGCTCCATCTTAATGCTTTCCCCTTCTTTTCCGACTGTGGTGCCCCCACGTTCCAGCTTGCGACACGATGTTCGCTAAATCGCCAGCCAACCATTACTGTAAAATTTTTTCCGTCCTCCCAACCAAGTGTAGAAAAGCTCCTTTTCGTTTCCCTGAGTACATAGATTACGGAGACTTGTTGAGGGATTCGTTTCCCCCGGCTTCCCATTGCTTTACGCTCTTACGCCTATAGCCGAGAAAGGAGAAGATCCTTCTTTTCCCTTTTTTTCCAAGCAAG
>Ga0179593_1522882_pt1 | contig 28384 bp, 39 predicted proteins | sample CZODoug2_1_08_16_FD_185931 | JGI IMG/M metagenome (GOLD analysis project Ga0179593, IMG submission 185931) | Vadose zone soil fungal communities from Angelo Coast Range Reserve, California, USA - CZODoug2_1_08_16fungal (PacBio error correction) | ecosystem: Environmental > Terrestrial > Soil >... | reverse complement strand
GGTCCCAGTGATGGCCCCTTGATTTTTCCCAAGCTTTTTTATGCAATCTTCCTTTTTCCGGCTCATTATTGCTGTCCAGGTTAAGAGACTTTGTTTTCGGTTTCTTTCTAGTAGTAGTCCCTCGGACTTCCCTGGATTTGAGTTTGGTTCCGTCGCCGGGGGACGTCCTCCTCCTTGGCGGCATGGGCTTGCCCCCGGCCGTGTCTTCAGGCGATAAGGCTCCCTGGTCTAGCGCTTTTCTCGCCGCGCCCCCCCCACCCCACGGTCCTCAGAGTACGTGACTTTTTGCAACCTCTCCCCTTTTTCCACTGCTTCTTCCCCAAAAACCGTGATCCTTCCGGGCGGTTTTTTTGACTCGGTTCTCAATTCCCTTGGTGGGATGTTTCCCCCAACCCCCCCCTGGTTTGAACGAAGTTCTTTTGAAATTCCCGGTGGTTCACTGTCATCAAAGGTGTTTTCGGGGGTCCCCGAGGAGGCGGTTTTTCCACCCAAAGTTTCCTCTGTTGCTTTTCAGGGAAGTTTTGATAGTTTCGTTTGACGTTTCGTTCCCCACCGGACGACGGTTTTTTGTCTGATGACCCCCTCAGCCTGACGTGAGTGCCATTAATGTTTTTTCGACGCTTCGCTTCCCCCCCGCCTTAAAAATGTTCCTTTGAACCATGCGGTGGGCGGCACCTTTTTGGGGTGTCCAGCCGGTCTGTCCCCTCTCGTCCCCCCGCTGTTTTTTTACCCTTTGAGCTGGCTATTTTTTGCCAAAGATGATGTTTCACCTTCCCCCGCCCAGGGCTACCTGCCCCCACAAGCTTTGTGGGCCGCTCTACGTTACCTCCATCCCCCTCTCGGGGCTCCCGACCGCTTTCAAGAAACCCCTTCCCCCTTTTGGCCCCTGCCCGAGCGTCCCGTCGTGCCGCCCACCAGCAGGTGGAGGAACGGCTTTGGTTTTCGCCTTCCCGATCCCCTCTTTCCCCTTTCCTCCTCCTTTTCCCGTGTTTTTTTTCTTTTTTTTTCGATCTTGGGACCGAGACCACCCTGTCCCATCCTCCTAGGGTGGCGTGTGCCCGAGAGGCTTCTCTTCTTAGCGATTGGGGGCCGTTTGGAAAGATGTCGGTTTTTCTATGTCTGTGCTGTAGTCGATGGCTAGATATTTTTCCCCCACAAGCTTGCGTTTCCGGTTATTCCATGCTGTGGCGGTGACCCCACAGGGCAGTTTGCTAGATGCACGCTTTTTTACCGCGTTTTTTTTTCCAACGTAGTCTTAAGAAATTCCCCAACGTTTTTTTTTTTTCCTTGCCACCGACCTTGATTTCCCCTGGTGGTTGGGCTTACGCTGTTAAATGCTTTAGGTGGGCTCTCCCGGTTCCTGGCTGGTCCAGTTTTTCCTGCCAGGGGACAATTGGGCAACGTTTTGGTAGCTTGGTGTTTTCCCCTTGTTTTCCCACCGTCGTTTTCAGACTGAGGCCTTTTTTTTTTCCTGACCAAGGCAGCACGTTGTGGCTTTTCCCCCCCACGCGCCTGTAAACACTTTGATTCTCTTGGTTTGCCCCCCCCACCGGCCCACTCGACTGTGCCCGTTTCTTTACGCACCTTTTTGGGCCCTTTTATCCGGTGTTTTAGTCTTTACTTAATTCAAGTTGGAGCAGCAGTTCTTTCTCCTTACGCGTTCTTTTCACCGGGCGTGCATACCAATTTTTTCGCGGGCGAGGTTCTGTGGTGGCATTTTCACGGTGGCGTTATTCCCCCTTCTCCCCGAAGGAATTTTTTTTTTTTTTTCTCGCCGCCTTCTCGGTGCGGCTCACTTTTCTGCTCCGGAAAGGGGGGACGAGGGCACTACTCCAAGTTGGTTCCCCCCCCACGCTAAAACCCCGTGGCCCCGTGAAGGGAGCCTTTTAATTTGACGTCGCGCTTGCCAAGTTCTTTTGTTCTCACTGCCTTTTTTTTTTATCAACTGTTTCACGCCGAAGAGTTGTTTCTTTCCAAAACTTGTAGTCTCTCATTCCTTTTTTCCCCCCACCCCCACGATTCACCTGCCCGTTTCGCCCGAAAGGCAAATCCCCCGTTTTAATTTTACGCCGTCGCCCGGCTGACCCAGTCCCGTTATTTCCTAGGATCTTCCTTTTTTTCTTTTGGGCGGTGGCCTTGGTCTGTAATTTTTTGGTTTTCTCGTTCCGGCTTGTTCCCCCATGGGGACGATTTTTTCCGCCTTCGTTCTGCACGTTTGGATCGTTTTCTTGACCTGTCGCGGCTTAGATTTTCCCTTTTATCGTTGCTACGTATGCAAACACCTCCCCCCCCCCATTGGCAACGCTTTTAGGCGTTCGGACCACTTTTTTTATCCCCCTCCCCCTGACGACTTTTTCCCGCCTGAGAAAGAGCCAGGTTTAGCCGCCCCCCCCCTGGCGGCGGAACGGTAGTGCGGTTTCAGCAAGGGGTTGGGGGGACCCGTCCCTGTTTCAGATCCCCGGGTTGTCCATGTGCCCCTATTTCTGAGTCCAAGGATCCTTACGACATTTTTTTTTCCACCATGGGTCGCCGTTTGACAGCCCCCCCCCGCAGGATTGTATATGTTTCCCCGGCCCGAGCTTCCCCCGTCTGTTCCCCGCTGAAGTTCTTCGATGGCTGATCTTCGGTTTTTCACGGCGAAGTTTTTCCCTTTCCTTGGACCCGAAAGTCCTTCTATTTCTACCTTTGTCGGACCGTTGGCTTCCTCCCCTGCGCGCCCCCGTAGTTAAAGGCGCCCGGAACGTCCCCCCTTTTTTCGTTTTTTTTTTTTTTCTCTATTACAGTCATGATGGGTTTTTCCGATTCGTGTCCCAGCCCCACCAGTCGGAATCAGGTGTTTTCAGGAGTTTCCCCCAACCCCTCCCCCCATTGAAGTTGGTTCTGGACAGACACTCCCGGGAACCCTTTTCCAGCTGGCAACGGCTCGTTAGATTGTGGCGCAACTGATTTTTCAGGACCTCTGCGAATTTTGTCAGGTTCCGTTTTTTTTCTAGGCCTCTTTTTTTTTAAGCCTATAAGGGTTTTTTGTTGGTGTTAGGTGTGCAGCGTTTTTCACCGTTTTTTTTTTTCCCCTTTTCAGGATCTCACGGCAGCCGGTTACGCGTCATTCCTCCGCCAAACCCAACGGAAGGACTGGGGATGCTTTTTTATGTCGGAGGCCGGTCTGATGTCTTCACACTTCTTTTCTTTTTTCGCACTAAGGCTGATCCCCTCGTCTGGGAAACCCCACCTTTTCTGTTTGCTACAGACCCGTTGTTCTCGGGTCAGGTGGTTCTGAAGATTGGAGAGTTGGCGGTGTCCCCCGCACGCGGTCGTCGGCGTTTTCGGCCCGTAGTGGGCGGTCACCCCCTTTTTTTTTCCCAGGCGCTTGCCTTCCACTCTTTGGGCGCGGGACATACCTCCTCCTTTCTAGACCTAACGCCGGTCCGTAGCCCGTATTCATGCCCGTCGTGCACCGGAACTTGTCTTTTTTCGCCCCTCCTTTCGGTCGATGTCTTGCAGCCCGCCCACTGATTGAAGGATGCAACCTTTTCCACGGTTGCCCTCACAACCCCAATCCGCATTTTCCTAGTTGTGCCTCGTGGTGTTGTGGAGTTTCTATGCTGGTCCGTTGGTTTTTTGAGCAAGTTTCCGTGTTTCAGGTTTTTCTTTCTTTCAATTCAGTTTTGGCGTGCTTCCCTTTGGCTACATCGACGTTTCAGTCTGGAAAAGTTGCGATGACCTTTACATTGAACTTTATGGCTTCTACCTTTCATCCCTCGTCACCCGGGCCCTCGCTCGCGATATTGTTTCGTTTTTTTTTTGGAGCTTTTGGCTTGTTTGTGTCACTCGGGTGGGCCGGGTTTTCGAAACCCCCTGCGCGTCCCTCTCATATTCGCCTGTAATCCTTCCCCCCCAGGTGCCTGTCAGTGCTTTTTTTACCCGATCACGGTTTTTTTGTGGTCTTCCTTTTTCCGTTGTTTCCAAGGCTTCCTTTTTTCCTTGAGAATTCCCCACCCTAGTGATTGCTCCCTTCAGAGCCCCCCATTCGTTTTTAAACGACCCCGTCATCTTTGAATCTCTCACCCCTCCCCCCCCCTTTCCCCCCAGGCTTCTTTTGGGTTTTTTTCTTTGTTTTTTATTTTGGGTATTTGGCTTTTTTTTCTTCGCCCAAGAATGCGTTTGTCCTTGAATTCGGCTTTTCTTGTGTGGAAAAGTTTTGCCGTTCCGAAATACTGCCATTCACCCGCGATTTATTTCTTTTTTCGGTAGACGGTTTTCACTGCACCCCCCATTTTTTCACTCGAGGCTGAACCCCCCCCTAGGTCGGCCACGGCCCCGTTTTTCGCCGTTCCCCCTTTTCCCGGGACGTTTTGCTGCCGGACTCCCCACCCGCATTCCTTTGTCTGTTTGCACACGCCTGCGCATATTGACTTTGTGTGGACCCCGGGTCCTCGCTCCTTTGTAATCGATCCTTTTCCTTAGTTGCCGTTTTTTTCCCTTTTTCTGTGAACTTTTGGCGCGCGGTTGCTTTTTCTGGTTTTTTTTATCAGGCGTCTTTTCGCCAAAAGCCTGGTCTCCCGGTTTTTTTACATCTGTTCTAGGGTGCACGTTTTTCCGCTTCCTGGGTCCCCCCCCCCCGTATCCCTGGTGGCCGGAAGTCCCTTCTTTACCTGGAACTGACAGTCACCGTGCCCGACTGTCCGTTTGTCTCTTATTCAGATTAACGGCCGGTTTTTTTGTTTTTACCGGGCGGGTCGGGTAGAACCCCGGGTGTTTGTACCAGTTTTTTTGCGTAGGTTCGATTATAGAGCCTGAAACTTGGGTACTTCACCTTCCTTGCGGTCCCCTTGTATCGTGGATGATTTCCACGTTTTGCCCACCGTACCGCGTTCCGATTGGGTTTCTACTCAGATTTTGTGATTAGTTCTGTTCCCTTATGATTTTCTGTCCCCCTGGTCGATTGTTTGGTCCGAACTGTTCATTTTATGAGTAGTTTTTTGGGACCCGAGATTCTTTATTCGATGATGCCCGACCCGTGCCTCCTTTTTCAAAACTGACCCCGGTCAGGCCCGGAATTCCCCCCAAAGCGCACCCCCACCCGCCCCCCGGTGCCACGAGGTTACCCCTCTGTTTTCTCGGTTTTACTTCCACCCGACTGCTGCCTTTTCCTACTCTCGACCTTCTTGACTCCAGTCCGGCTCGTTTTTGGTTTTTCTTGGCAATGATCTTTTTGTCTTTCGGGGTGGTTTCATCTTGTCACGGTAATTCTCACGTTTTTGCGTCTTTCCCCATCTCGTTCCCCGTTTTGACAACCCCCCCCTGTCGTATCCAGCGAAATGCCCCCCTTTTCGACCCTCGTTTAGTCCCGGGGTCCCGGTTGTACCCTTTTATTGGGACTCCTCGTAGGTGAATAAGGGGGCAGACCCCGACCACCCGCGCCGTGTCCCCTTCTTCCGTTTTTTAGCCCCCTTTCCGGCGGTTTTGCGGAAAGCCCCCGATCTTTCAGCTCACCTCTGACATCCACCTGCCGCGCCCGGTTCTTTCCCCCCCCTAGGGTATGTGACCCCTGCCGGTTTTCCCTTGAGTTTATGGACCTTTCTGCTGTCAAAACACTTCTTCCTGTTTGGACAATCCACGTGGAGATTCCCCCCCGTTCCACCGGTTGACGGTTCCAAGCAACGTGAAGCGCGGTTTTTTGGCCAGGGGCCAGTCTCCCATGCTTCTTCTTTTTTTAGTCTCGCGTTGGGACACAAATTTATCGTGCATGCAGAAGGGCTCTTGTTTTTTTATGGAGAGACGTGTCCCCCCCCCCTCTACGTCCCTCGGGACAGTGTCCAATTTCCTGCGGCACACAGCCTGACGTCGTGAGAAGTTCCATACGAGACTGTTTCCCTGTTGATACCCCTCGATTTCCCGTGAAAAAATTACCCCCATAAAAGGCCTTGCGAGGCAACTTTTTTCCGTTGGGTTCGTGCCCCTCTTTGTAGTATCCTTCCGCCCATTCTTAGAAGTCGGATCGACTTTTTCAACAGCTTATGGTGAGACCGGCCCACACGAAAGTTCTGCCCCCCCGATCACCCCCGGTGAGCGTGTTAACTGGCCACGAACCTATCCGATCCGACCCTCTGTTTTCTCCCCCCCCTTCCACTGACCCCATCACCCAACAAGAAAGCTACTTCGTAATTTCCGGCAACCATTTTCAATAGGTTGCTGGACGGCCCGTGTTGGTTCGCCATTCAAAACTCCCTCTTTCTTATCCCTCCTCCTGGGTCTTTGATTCATCCCTTTGTGTAACCTGGCGTGCCCCCTTTTTTTTTTTTTTCAGCAACTTCGTGTTGGCTCAGGCCTATGTTTCTGAGCTTGTTTTTTTAATTTTTTCCGAGTGTCGTTTGTTTCCGAGCGGATGGACCTTTTTTCCTTGGGCGTCCAAGCTTTCAGGTCCCCCATTTTTCGTGAGTCGGGTTTTCGGTTTTGTGGTGGTGATCTCCCACCCCAGTTGATGTTGAGAAATAGTCTCTTTCGTCCCCCCCCCTTATTTTCGCTGCTTTTGCTGAAAGCTTTCCTTTTTTTGGCACCACGTCGCCATGCCCCCTTGTTGGTCACCTTGCGTTTCTTTTTTCCCCCTTTAAAAGCGTTTTCGGGCTTTTTTTTCCCTGAAGTCATATGTTTAGTTTTTTTTTTTAGCAGGAGACGGTTCATGGTAGCTTGGCTCCGGTCAACTTAGCCCCTTCTGAGAACCATTTTATTTCCCCCCCCCTCTCGGAGTTTTTTTCTTTTTGTGCCACACCCCGAGACTTCCCCCCCCCCCCACCTGATGATCTTGACCAGCCGGCCCCTGCTCCTGCACCCTTTCTTGTCGCCGGTGTTGTCGTGATCCCGGTGTCTGTCACGCTCTCCCTTTTTGTTGGAGTTCTGCCCCCTTTTTCCCCGCTGTGAGGGGCACCACGTTAAGTATTTTTTCAGGCCGGGTGAGGTTTTCCGAGTTGGTTTTTCTTTCTTATGATCGCGGGTGAGCTGATCCCCTTCAGACACACCTTCCCCCGCGCTTCATCTTCTTTTTTTTCGTGTTCCGCAGGTCGGTCCTTTTTTTTGCTCATCTTCCAGGGTGTCGGCCTCCCGGCAACACGCGCTAAGCCCCGATTGGGAAACTTTTTTTCCCCCCCAATTTTTTCCTGTAAGTACCGGCGATTTTGACCTTCACGAAGAGACTGTTTTTCAGCCTGATCCGGCCCCCACGTGAGCTCGCCCCCCAATCTTTTTCCCCCCCCGCTTTGACCCCCTTTTGCCCTTTTTACCCTTCCCTTCCCAGTGGGCCCAGTCAGCGACTTTTCCTCGAGGTACCATCTTAGGAATCCTTTACGTTTTTTGTTTTGGAGTTATCAAGGAAAAACCCCCTTTTTTTTTTTCTTTTCTCTTTCGGAAGGGTTCGTTGAGATTGATGTAGCAGTTGTGCGCTGGTTGACTTGTCGGATTTTCTCTCCGTCGGATCATTTCGTATGCATCCAGGAGTTTTCACATAGCACTGGTCGGCAGATTGTTCGGCCCCCACCCCTTGAGGCCATGAGCCCTTCCTTCAGGTGATAACTCGGGCAGGTTTTAGCCCCCGAAGCGGGGTCGATGGGGTTTGGCAAGCCCTCCCCCTTTACCTTGCCTCCCTAACAAGTGTCCTGCCCCCAACCCCCCTGCCTGAGATGAGTAAAAACGTTTTTTGTTTTTTTTACCGCCACTGGCACCCCTGTGTTCCCCCGACCCCTTTTGCTCAGTCTTATTCCCCTGAGCAGGCTCAGACGCTTTTCCCGATGAATTTTTCCCTTTTTTTTCTTCCTTGGGGCGCTCATTCGGTGCACCCCTGAGTGTTCCTTACCTTTCCGGCCCGTGCCCATTCCTAAGTCCCTGTTCGCTACCCCTTCTTTTTGGCGACCCCCGTCCTTCTTCTGTTCGAAAAGGCGCCTGGCTTTTTCACTTCGCCTATTCACAGTACGTCAAGTCCCCCCTCCGTCAGCACCAGTAGACTCCCTAGGTTGTTGCGGCAGGTGTTGAGTTTCCAGTCCAAGGGAAGGTCTTCTTTTTTTTTACCCTGTGGCCAGGCTCCCCCTGCCCTTGGGCCTTTTTTCCAGATTTGATGGCATTTTTCACTCTTGGCCAGGAGTGGTGGTGGCTGTCCTTTCTTTACAATTCGACGCCTATTTCGTCCCCCGGGTTTGAGTTTTCGTTTTCCTTGGACTCGCCCCGTTTAGGATAGTCAGCTCGGACCTTACCTTTCCCCCTTGTGGTACCCCACTCCTTGGGATTGGTCTGTAGTCCTGAGGCAGTTTTGTTGGAAAAACCTTTTACGGACCACGATACGCTCTTTTTGCTGACCCCCCCCCTCCCTGCTCCCACAGCCCGTTCTCGGTAGTCCTTTCCCCCCTGCTAATTTTTTTGGATTTTTTGCGGCGGCCGCCCCCCTTTTGGAAAGAGTTTTCTTCATGGGTTCCCTGCAGGCTTTGGTTCCCACCCTTTTCCTAGTTCTCCGACTTCCCCCCTCCGCGCCCGCCCCCTTTTTCCGTCGAGACCAGTACCGGCGGGTTCGCCTTAGACTAGAACCTCCACCATTTGGCAACTTTAGAGTTTCCTTCTTCGAATGTCCATCCCTCCCCCCCATTATTTTCCTCCTCCCCTAGGAAAGTGGCGCAACCAAGCCATTTCCTTCCCCTTTCCGTTGTTGTTTTTTTTTTATATCATTGTCTTGATGGGTACCCCACGAACAGTCGTGTCAGGGTCGTGATTGTGCACCTCCTTTTTCCTTTTGCGTAGTTCTGACTACACCACGATCTCAGTTTTTTTTTTTTTTTTTTTTTTTTTTTTTTTTTTTTTTTTGTTTGTAATAGTTTTTTGCCCTTGGAGCCACTGTTCCATGCCGGGGCCGGCTTTCCCTGCGACAGAGTTGCGCCTTTGTCGGGGGAGTCCCCCCCCAGCGGGCCGGGGACGGTGGCCGAGCAGATTACCGGTTTTTCCCCCCGCCGTCCCGAGCACCAAGAATACTCGTGGAGCCCCCAGCCGCCATTTCAAGGCGTCTGGGCGTCTTTTCTGTTCCCCTTGCCTTTTTCACGGTGTTATGGTTGTTTTCATTACACGGTGTGCAGATGAATTTCTTCTTCTCGTTTCCGTAGCGTATTTTGGCATTCCCAAAGTCTTTCCCTAGGATACCGATTCCCCAGGATTGCCATTTTTGGGTTTTTTTTTGCGGGAGAAGGTCCTACGAGTCCGGATGGAGTTTATCTTTGGGTGCCCAAGTTTTCCCCCCCTCCGATTTTTTTCCTAGATGCCTACCCCCCGGTTTTTCCTCTATTTGAAGTTTCAGTAGGGGTCCCCCTTTTTCACACCCTCGACTTTGAGGTTCCCTCCCCCCCCCTAGGTGAGCCCCCCCCTCCAGCGGGGTCCATTTCCCCCATGGAAGGACGAAGTTTTTTTTTCTGGGGAGGTCTTGCCCTTCCATGAAGCCCTCCTTCCTGGTTTTGTTGTGTTTCCCAGCCTGGCGCCACCGATTTGGTATCTTCCTTTTGTTGCTCCTGGTTTTTGCTGACGCCCTCCTCGGACTTTGAATTCGCTCGTTGGTCTAGAGGCCGGCGAGTTTTCCCTCCGGTTTTTCGGCTTTGGTTTAGTTTGTCGTTCTTGGCGAACGGTTTTCCAACCCTTCCGTAGTCTTCCCGGTTTTTCTTTCCCGGAATTTTGCACGTTTTTCCGCCGGGTGTTTTTTCCTCCAGCTCGCGCCCTGCAATTGGAAAACCGTCCCCCAGTCCTTTTGATAGGGTTTCGTTCGGTTATCCGGGAGCGGGGTCCCCCCCTGGTTTCGGGGGTCTTTCTGGCTCCCATGTAGTCGTGTTCGCTTGGATCCCATCCAGAGGCAAGGACCCCCTTTTGTGGGGCCTTGGTTTTTCCCTTGGGATTTATGCTGTCCCCCGCCCCACTCCCCCCCTTGGAGCAAGTCCCCGCTTAGGTTTTTAAACTGCCTTTTTTTTGCTCTGGGAACTGAACGGGGCTTGGACTTTGCCGGGTGTACCAATGGATTGATTCTTTTTGGGCAAGTTTTGGAACGCGACTTTTTGTTGGTCAAGTGGCCTTGGGATGGGATTTTGCTCTTTTGCAGGGGGCTGAAGGTTCCTAGCTGCCCCCCGTTTCCGCCCCCTCCTGCAGCTCCCCCGCGCCAAAAACGAACTGCCCATAGCGGTCGTGACATTACACCGCCCCGGAGTGACCCCTGACGAGGACACCCCCAAGCTTACTTTTTTCCCAACCTCACGCCCCAAACCTTACTTTTGAATTCGTCCATAGTGTTCAGTGCCCTTGGTCCCTGCGTATTGGTTCCCCCCATGGAGTGATGTCTTAGTGCTTTTCCTGCGTTGGTGTGGAACTTTTACTCCATGTGGGGATTCAGTTTCCTCTTCTCGCGTAACCCCCCTTTTTTTTGAGCGTGTTTGATACAATTTGACCCTGCCAATAGCATTGGACCGGTTTGGTTCTTGGTATCACCTGTGACCTGTCCCCCGGTGTAAAGATCTTTAGTATCGCACCCAGGGGAGGTTGTTTTTTTTTTTTTTTTTTTTTCGACATGACCCTTTTACGAAGTTCAAGCCCCGGCCGGTCTGCTTTCCCGCTTCAGGCGGGTACTTTTCTTCCCCTTTTCAGGGCTCACGGGTTTACAGTCCCATGCCCCTTCCCAGGCCGCACCCTTCTCCTGGACGGGAGTTTCCCCTGCTTATTATTTTTCAGGATCGTTCTCTAGGAGGACACTATTCCCCGGGAATCAACTTTTTTTTTCCCCGGAAGGACCCTTTCCCTTTTGCCACTTTTCTGGTCCAGGTGCAGGTTTTTTCACAGTGCCATTCCCCCATGTTTCTCGCTCGTGTTAACACAACGTGCTTCGTCCCTTTCGGGTTCGCTTGTTTTCCGGGTGTGGAAACGGTCCCCAGATAACCTAGAAGGTTTTTCCCAAGGTTCCTGCCTCCAAAGTGTGGAATCCTGAGCCAGCCACGCTTTTCTCCCCTTCGCCGGTTTAACAAAACCCCAGGGGTTTTTTTTTGGGGAGCAACACAGTTTGTGTGACACGTCTGTCGTTTTCCTTCAAGCGCCCCCCTTTCCTTTTCACAATTCCTGGCTCTCTTTTTCCCACATCTGCGGTGGAGATTCACGTTTTTCCCCGGGACGTGGACCCACGGGCCCCCCAGTGTTTTGTTCCCAGTGAAGTTACGACCGCTTCCTCTTCAGCTCGATCCGGCAAGATCTTCCACTCAACCCAAAGCTCCGCCTTTTTTTTTGTTTTTACGTGGACGGTCTGCAGCAATCCGGCAGTTTGGCTTACGTTTTTTTTCGCCATGGTTCCACCATTCTCTCTCTTCCCCTTCCGTTGTGTTTCTTCGTCTGTGCACTTGGCGTTTTGACACACCGGCCGTTGCACCCTTTTGCGTGCAAGTACTTTTTGCTGATGAGCTTGTTGATGGGCCTTCCTCTTGTTTTTATCTTCCTTGTACTCTTTTCCGTCACGCTCATCGAACAACAGGCGCTTTGCCCGGTGATTATTGCTGGTTGCTGTGGATCTAATCACTCTTTGCCATTGTGAGCCATCTTTTTTCGGCCCCCGCGTTTTTGGGGCGGTGTCTCCCGGCTTACACATCCCTTCCACCAACCCCTGTGCTTATTTGCCCCGTTTCCCAACATCGTGCCTGTGACTAGTTCTTCTTTTGCTTAGGCTGACGTTGTGCAAGTTTTGCCTTTTTTTTTTTGAAACGTTTAAGTCCTGGCCTTTTAGTGGTTTAGTCCTTCCCCCCCTTTTGAGAAGAGACCCCTTCTCCTGAGAATTTTTTTGACCACCCCCTGCGGCCGCCGTGAACAACCTTGGATCTTTGTTCCCCAAAGAGGTTCAAGACCTTTCTTCCCCGTAACGGTGTCCTTTTCTTTTTCCGGTGATTCTGTCACCGTTAAGATAGCCTTGTCTGCGTAGCTCTACTTGTTTCACCCTTTCCTTTCGTCGGCGGAGTATCCCTGGTGCGGGGCGGTTTTGGTCGATTTTGCTTGCCTGTATTGAACAGGAGTAACTTTTTCATCTGCCTCCCCCCCCCCCCCCCCTTTTTTTGCCGCTCCGCCCCCCGGGTTGGATTGTTGACGGCTTTTTTTTTTTGACGGTCCCTTCTCAGCTAATTTATCTTCCCTTTTTTTTCCCCCCGCGCGACACCCCCGTCCTATTTCTGTGACCCCGCGGTGAAGCGACCCTTCTATATGCTTTCTTGACACGATCCCATAAAAGTTTCCTCTCCGATGACCACCCAAACGTCTCCCCCCCCGCCGCACCGCCCGCCTTCTGTTGTTACGCCCCAGCTCTTACCTTTACCCCTCAGAAGCCCCCCTCCCTCGTCTAACCTCCCCCCGCCACTACCTTTCTCCACACTCACCCACTGCCTATCCTCCCCTACAACCTCCTCTTCGTTCCCCATCTTCGCCCCCCCCTTCCGTCCCCCCCTCCTGCCCCTCCCTTCCCCCTTCGCCCACATTAACTTCCTATTCGACTCTCGCTACCCCCCCCCCCCCCCCCACTTCCTCCTCTCCACCCCATCTACTTTCTTCACCCTTACCTCTCCCTCCCCACCCCCCCCCGTATTCCCCCACAGCCCCTCTGCTTTGTACCTTCTCTTCCCGTAGGACTTTCTACCCCCCCACCTCCCTGTCTCTGTCCCCCTTCCCACTTCAATTGCCCCTCGCCATTTCTCCGGTGGAGCCAAATCCCTTTTTCCTGTATTTACCCCCTTTTCCCCAACCTTCCACGCCTGTATTTCGCCCCTTTTTCTCCTCCTTATTTACCTCCCCCTCCACCCCTTAGACCTTTGCTTCTCTTCACGTCATTCCCTCTTTCATCCTTTCTTCAAACCCCCCACACCCGACCTCTCTTTGTCCATTACCTCCCCCCCCGCCTACTCCCTACCCTCCAACAAACTTCACTACCCTTCTCCCCCTTAGTCACATCTAACTCCTGTCCATACTCTCTCCTCCCTTCTCCACCCTTACCCACTCTCCTACCAAACCCCCCACCCCCCCACCTTGCCCACACCTTCCAACCTTCTGCCTCTCTCCAGTCCCTCTCCTTATCCTACCTCCCACCTCTTGCCTTTACCCTCCCCCCCATGTCTACACCTAACCTCGACTTCTCTCTTCCACCCCTCCCCTTTTCCCCTCTCTCCTAACCTTCCTCCCTTCGAGCCCCCCCCCCCTTTACTCTCTCCGATACCCCCATTGCACTGGCTTCCTCACCCCCACATTCTCCCCCCCATCCATTTTTCACCTCCCCTCACTCCATACCCCCTCTACCACCCCACCCCGGATCCCCACGCTTCTACCTCCCCCTCCTCTTCTTACCCCTCCCCATATCTTCATCTCCACCCCCCCTCCCCCCCTATCCACCCATACCCCCTCCTCCCTCTTACACCCCCATCCCCCTCCTCCACCCTTTCTACCACTTTTCACTTTCGGTCATCATTCGCCATCCACCCGCTCATCTCCTCACCCCCCCCCCTCTTCCATTCAACCCCCTCTGCCTTCACGATCTTCCCCCAGCGATCTCCCTTCCCCCATACCTCCAATCTCTACCCTATACCTCCATCCCCATACTCCCCTCGCCTTTTTTCCCCCCCTTCCCCCACCTCCACTTAATCCTTTCCGCGTTCCCCTCCTTTTGTACACCACTCCCTGTCCCTATATTTCTCCCCCTCCTCTCTCACCTTCTGTCACCCGCCTCCCCACCTCCATTCCTCCCCACCCCTCACTTCATTCTCCCTCTTCCCCCCCCCCTTCGACCTTAACCTCCTTCTTTTTCCCCCCCCCAGCACCTTCACCCGTCCCCAACCCCCTTCCTCCCTTCTTCCTTCCATTCCTACTCCCTCCCCCTCCTCCAACTCCTCCTCCAACCTCCCCTCACCCCCCCCCTTTCTCTACTCACCACGCGCTGGACCAATTTTATTTTTTTTCCCCCCCCCCCGATACCATGGTCAACTCCCTCCCCCCCCCCCCCACTCCTTGGCACATACGACAAGGCCTTTTTTTTTCCCCTTTTGGTGACCGTTTTATTTTTTCATTTTTATTCTTGGCACAACGCAGTAGGTTTGTTTTTGTTTTGCGTTTGATTTCGTTCTGTAAGCTTGTTTTCAGTCGGTCTTTTTTTCTTTGAGCTTCCTCCCTTTTTCTCTTGCCACGTTGTAGTTTTTGTTCCTCTTTATGGTAGCTGGTGATTCCTCGGTCAGTCCTTTCGGTTACTCCCGAGTCAACTCCTCCCCCCGCCCGGGGCGTTCTTGGGTTTTTAGGCAACTTTTTACCCCTTCCCTGATCCCTTCTTTTACGGTCCCCCCCCTCTTTTTTTGGCAAGTTTTTTCCCGGCAAGATTTTGCGGGGACTGACCTTTCTTGGTCAGGCACCCCCCCTTTTTGTTTACGTTCCCCCCTTTTTTTACAATCCCCCCCCCACCCCCAATTCTGGGCTATTTTGCCCCGACATCCCCCCCGTCTCCCCCCTAACTTGACCACCCCCCCCTGTTGCGACCACCTACATAAGGAGTAAGTATTTCTTTTTTTCCCTTCAGAAGTGACTCCCCTCCTTTTATTTTTGACAGGGCCGGTCTATAATGCTTCTTTTTTTTTTTTTTCCCCTCGGTCACAGTGTCACCCGCGCCGAGTTTTCCAGGTTCGGTCAGTTCCCCCTTTTTGACTTACAAGGGTTTTGGTCCCCTGTTTTTCTTTACCGTTAGGCGCCCGTTTTTCCCTCTCTCGGCACAATCCGGGCGGCCCACCCCCCGTCTTTTTTTTTTTTTCCGGCACCGTGTTCCCCCGTCCCTAACACGTAGACCACCTTGGTTTGGCGTTTTTCCAACCCCCTTCCAAAAAGGCGTTCGTTTTTTTACGCATCCTTTTCCCCCCTTCTGACGGTGCCCCCTCTGTTTTTTCCGGAGATGTATTTTTCCCATGTTCTTTTTTTTGAGTTCGTCGGTGGGCCGTTTTTTTTTTTTTGTTCCCCTTTTTCTCGGTCCCCCTCTTTCTTCGTTTGATGATCCTTGAGACTTTCGTCGTTTTCCATTGGTCCCTTCGGCTACCCCCCCTTTGGACTGCCTTCAAGGGTACCCCACCCCCCCGTCCCCAAAGACTGTTGCTTGCTTGTAAGGCTGCGCAGGCCCTTTCCGTCCGACGACACGGGCACAAGAGTTTCTCCCCCGGCAGCATCTTCTACAAAACTTTTTTCCCCCCCCCCCCCCCCTTTTTTTGCCAAAGCCTTGACTCCCGGAATTCTGATCTTTCTGGCCATTCTAGATCTTCTGAGTCTTGTTTTAGGTGAGATTCATTTTCCCCCATTACCGTGGAACTTTCCCATCTGACGGCAATATCTCGGAGATGACCGGTTCCCCCCTGATGTGTTCTTCAGGCTTTTTTAGGCCGTAGGACTCCTGCACGAGTCCTCCCTTCTTCGTTTTCCTTTTAAAGTAAAATGTTTTTTCCTCGAACCCCCCTCGGCCCCCCCAAATAGTGGGACCGACCCCCCACCCCCCTATTTTATTCCCCCCTTTTTTTTTAAAGAGGTCTGGCTGGGTTATTTTTTTTTTCTTTCAAGTTCGTGGTCCTAGTGTGGACTTCTCATCATTTTTTTCTTTCCTTCCGGCCCCATAGGGACCACAAAAGTTCCTATCCCCCTTGAAACTTTTTAGGTTTCCGGGGCATGCCCCACTTTTTTCCTCACGTCTGAAAGCTTTTCTTTTTCTCTTCTTTGTTCGGCCTCATTTTATTTTGCAGGATGTGCCGCTGTCGTTGGCCCCCCTTTCCCCTGCCTGTTCCCGGCGACGCTCTTGCCTCTTTTCTAAGGCACCTTCCCGCCCAGTTGGTTTTCCTCACCGGCTTTTTCTGTTTTTTCTTTTCCGGGACTTTTCATGCCGAGTTGACAGCTTGAGGGGTTGCGTTGCGTCCTTTGTACGTTTTCCTGCACCAGCCTCCCTCCCGCAACGCATCCCCGGCCTGGTTTTTTTTTTGTGTTTTTTTTTTTTTTTGTGGGTTTGTCCAACCGTGGGGGGTCCAGTTTTTTCCGAGTGTTCTCTTTTTTCGCAACTTGGCTCGGGTTACCCCGATCTCCTCAACGTTTCCTGAAAGCAAAAGTTTTCTTTTCTTTTTTTTCCCGGCGTCTATGTCTTTTTTTTTTTTTTTTTGAAGCCCCTCCAAGCCCCCCCCCTTTTGTGCAATTTTTTTTTTTTTTTTTTTTTTTTATTTGGTTCCCCATTCGTTGGCCCCCCAACCTTTTTTTTCCCCCCCACCCTTTCGGTGGACTTCGGTTTCTTTTTTTTTTTTTTCCGCCGAACGGAAGCCCCCCTTCCCTTTTTTTTTTTTTTTTTGTACCCCCGCACTGCTCCACTGATTATCTGATTGTCCTGAAGGAAGTGTCCGGTTTTTTCGCCTTTCTTTCGCTTTCCCCCCCCTCGGTTTACGGCCTTGGGCCGTGCCCTCGAACGTTTTTTTCCCCCTTTTGCGCTGGTTTTTTTTTTTTTCTGTTTTGTGTGTATTTTTTCTCTCTTTTTCTTGTGTTTCTGAGTCCAGGCCCCTTTTTTTCTCTCTCGGAATTATTCGGCTTTTTTTAAACGTTAAGTTTGTTTTTTCCCCTTCAATCCTGTTCCTATGACCCAGACCCCCACTTTAAGCATTTCCGACAGTGATCCATTGGTTTTTCCCCGATAGGCTTCGCTGTATAACGGCAGATACGGTGCTTGCCGTCCATTTAGGTTTTTTGCTCCCCCGTCCCCCCCCTTCTTTGCGAGCTAATTAGACTTCCACTGGTTGGCTTTCCCCTTTAGTCGGCCATTTTTTTTTGTCTTGTCCTCCACCCCGTACCTCGCTTTTTTACTGGGCTAAACTTTTTTTTCTTCTTAGGTTTCCCTTTTTTGTTTGGGGCTTTTCCGCCCTTTGCAGGTGACCCTTTTCCTTGGACGGTCTTTTGATTTGTTTGTGGCCCCCCCCCTCCCTTTTCCCCGGGTTTGATGTCCTTTCTTTTTTTTTTTCCTTGTGCCCCGCGCGTCAGACCGCCCCTAGGGGTCCGGCCGCCGGAAGGCGCCCCTCCTTCAACTCCCCCGATCCCCTGAATTTGCTTTTTTTTTTTTAAACCGACAACCCCTCTTTTTTCCCCCTTTCTCCGAACCGCCCAAGACACCCCGGATTTTCCCCCCTGTCAATGGGGGGCTCAGACTTTTTTCGTGTATTTGTCCTTGATGTACTTTAGGTTGAGTCCCCGGCGTTTGGAATCCTGTTTCATAATTTGTTTGACCGTTTTTTTTTTTCCGTTTTTTCCTCCTTTCGGCGTGTTTGAAACAGGTTTGTCCCTTTTTGGGCTTTCCAAGTTCTCAAGGTTCACCCATAGCGACCTTTGTTCTCTCGCTTTTTCCCCCTTGGGAAGTGGTCATCTGGTTTTAAACTGACACTTTCGAGGTCTTTCGGGAAATGGTAGGCTGAAACACCGACGACCGGTAAATTCCGTTTTTTTTTTTTGGTGGTTCTTTTCCCGGGGGTTTTGTTACCGTCCCCATCAAGTTCCCCTCCTTTTTAGCACGCCTCCCTCCCGCGACAGACCCGTCTTTCCTGACCGGACGGGTTCAATCTTTGTTTTCTTTCTCTTTCTCAAGTATCTCGTCGGTTCCTTTTCCCTTTTACCCCCCCCTTTGATCACCCCTCCCACATTTTCCTTTTTTCCCCCAAATCAATAAGTAAGACCGGGGTCCCCCTCTATACCTTTTGAGATTCCCCCTTGTTGGTCCCGCGTTGGCCGGTTTTTGCCCCACACCCTTTTGGCACTTTCCCCTTGAAGGGCTCCCTTCTCTTGGATGTCACATTCTTTTTTTTTTTTTTTAACGTTGACCCGGGCCATTCCCTTCTTGCAACCGTAGTCCTACGTTCTCTCCCCTCCTCTTCCGCTTGCCCCTCGTTAGAACGCACCCCTTCCTTTTGCGAAGCCTTGGTTGAAGGACGTGAAAGCCTTTTTTTTTCCTCTGTCCCCCCCTCTTTTTTGAAAAGGAGATGTGCTTCCTTGCCACCCAGCTGTTGTGACTTGGTTTCCCCCCCACGCACCGAAAAAACTCCTTTTTTTTTTTCCCAATCTTTTGTTTCCGGAGCCTTTACTCCGTCCTCCCCTAGTCACCTCCCCTTTTCCCTTCCAGGCCCAAAAAGCTCCCCCCCTTCCTTTCCTCCCCCAGTCAGTACTTTAGTGTCTCCAATCCCCTCAGTTGTCCTTTTTCGGGTTTTGTCCCATGTTCCCCCCCCCCCCCCTTCTCTCTTTCCATAACCCCTTATGTTGTTCATTGATTTCCTCTTTTTTTGTTGTGACCCTTTTCCCCCCCCCTGGCGTCAGGCAACAATGCCCCCCCCTTAATGTAAGTACGTTAGCTGCTGAGCTTGTGGGTTTCTTTTTTTCAGTAGCGGGTTCTCGCCCTGCGAGATGAGTCTTTTTTTTCCCCTGGCCCCGTCTTGCCCCCCCCCCCTTTTTTGCACGTTGATTTTGGTCTTTTTTGTTGCGTTGTTCCCCTTTACGTCCCCTTTCGGCCAGCTCTTCTTTTACACTGCGTTTTTTTTTTTTTGCTTTTTGACGACCGTCCAAGAGGAACAACCCAGTTTTTCCCCCTTCCCCCTCCTTTTTCGCGTAAACCTTCTTTTTAGACCCCTTTGGACTTTTTTTTTCTGGTATGCGCTTGGTAAGGGTTGGTCGTTTTTCCCTTCTTTTTAACTTTTCTCGCCTTTTTTCTTTCCCCGGTCCAGCCCAGAAGATTACAGATTCTTTCCTGGTCCCCTTTGTTGGAACAACCCTTTGCCTCCGACTTTGCTGTCATTTGATTTTTTTTTTCCCCGACGAGGCACTTTTCTTAAGTAAAGGTTTTTTTTTCCCCCCCCCGGATCGTCCACTGTCCTTTAGAGATAAAGTTGCTCATCATAAGTTGAGGGTGGGCACCCGTTTCCCCCGTCGGAATGGAGCGGTGAGTATGTTTTCCTCTGTTCTTTGCCGCCTGAGTGGAGCTTCGCCTTTTTCGAACCCGTTCTCTTCCCGCCGCCGGTCTTTTTGCTTCCTGCTTTTCGGTATTGTGATACTGAGTCCCCTTTCCGTCTAGCCTACCTCCTTTTTTTTTTCTTCTTAACAACCTGGACCCCGCCCAGGCCCTGAAGCCCGATTTTCGCTCCAAGTTTCGTCCCTTTTTTTTATCACGACATTCCCCCCTGTTTACGAGACTCCTGCCTTCCCAATTGTGGCTTGTCCCCACCTTTTTTCCCACGATCACCGCCCTTTTGGTGACCCCACTCCCCCATAATTTTTTTTTTCCCCTCCGCCGATCTGGATTGGAAGGTCCGTGATTTACTCTGCATTCCATATCCTTCTTTGTCCCGTCGACCATCTTTTTTTCTTCTGCTTCTGATTTGGAGTTGTCCGCCTATGTCCGGGCGTTTTCTTTTCCTTGATTTTTTATGGGGCTTGCCTTTTTCCCCTCGGCTCAGGTCGTAGAGTTTATCGATCCCCCCCCTCACCCCCTTCCCCCCCGCGGACTTTACGAGTTTATCCCCCCCCTTTCCATTTTCCATGGACTCCCCCCCCCCTCATACTTGCCCGGAACGATTTTCCCCCCCCCCCACATGGTGTCCCCCTTTTTTAACCCCCCATCTTAGGTTCTCCTATTTTTTCCCCGGAGTGCGCACCGTTTCAACCTTTTCCCCAGGAACGGGGAAGACCCAAAGGTTAAACCCACTTTCCCCCACGTATGTGCGATTTGATCCTTTCCCGAGAAAGGCAAAGTTTTTCTCACGCCTGGAATATCCTACCCCCGGCGCCCCCCCCGTCCTCTAAGAGTCGTCCCCCCCCCCCCCCCCTTTACTGTCCCTGTCCCTTTTCAGATTTCCGTGTTTTTTGCCCAGTTTCGTTACGTTTTCTTCTTTGGCCCATAGAAACTCCTTGTTCCTTTTTTTTTTGAGTCACCCAGCTCTTTTGGGCGAGTAACTCTCACTCACGGCTGCCCCACGTTTTACGATCCTGTCCGTAGGCCCCCCCCTTCACTTGTTTGTTTTTCCCTCCCCCCTTCCTTGTCAGGTGGGACATGGCATCCCCCCTTTTTTTATAACGTTGTTTTTTTTTCCTTTTTTCCTTCCCCCCCGGAAGGGTTTATTTTTATTGAAAGAAGTATACAATTTTTTCGCCAGTTTCCCTTTTGGTATGTGTAGATGGCCTTTTCCCAAGAGGTTTCCCGGCCTTCCGTTATTATTTTTCTTTTTTTGTTTTTGCCAGTGGTTGTGGCTAATAACGACCCCCTTTCCCCCTCCCCCCCCACTCGCCTTGGTATGTTGAGCTCCCTTTAAGTAAAGAGTTTTAACCTTTAATTCTTTCTCTCACTCCTTTAGGGCCACCCGAGCTTTTTTCTTTTTTCCTTTTCCCCCCCAAGGACCCCCACCCCCACCTTACGTTTTTTATGGTTTTTGGAGCCGGAACGCCCTTCCGTACAAGGCGGGAGTTTCCCCCTTTTTGCGGACTGCCCCCAAAAAACGTATTCGAGCCCCGGCGTTTCCGGAACCACCGTCCCGTTTCTCTTGATCGTTTTTGAACACTCTTTTTTGGCTGCAAGATTTTCTCTTGAGAGTTTTCAGCCGAACGCGGTTCTTGTTCGCTGGGCTTTCGTTACTTTTCCCTTTCCTCTTCGGCCTTTCCTTTTTCTTTGCGGCATTTTTTTTTTTTTTACACCGCGTAACTTTTCCGACGTTACTCTTTTTCCTCTTCGCTCACCTTAACGCTGTACCCGACCTGTTGATTCTTTTTTTGCCTCCCCCACCCCCCACTTTTCTGAAGAGGAACACCTTAAGGATCCTTTTTCAAACCCACAGCCATCTTCTATAGTTTTTACCCTTTCCTTTTTGTTGTTTTTTTTTGGATGAGCAGTCGCTGCTTGCTTTGTTACCCCTTCCCTCCCTTTTTGGTGGTGTGAATTAATCCTTTTGTAGTTTTGGGCTTTCCCCCCGACATCCCTTAAGACGGAGGACCTCCTTTTCACCTTGGTGTCTCCGTTTTCCCTTTTGATTTTTTTTCCCCGGCCCGGCCTTCTAAAGAGTTTTTCCCCTTGCGAGATTTTTCCGGAGGCAGGTCCAGGACCATTAGTTTTTTCCCGCTGAACATTGGAAAACCCCGTTTAACCCGCAGGCTCAACCCCCTTTGTGGAACCGACCCGAGTATCGCGCTTTTCTACTGAAGGAAAACCTTTCAGAGGGAGTTTTTAGGAAAGATTCCCTTTTTTTTTGAGGGTTGCTCCCCCAGGCGGGTCCCGGGGGTTCCCTCCAATTTGAATCCTTAGCGTTTTTTTTTTTTTCCTTTCTGGTGAGGGCCAAAGTTTTTTTGCCGATCTCGGGAAGAGCACCCCCTTCCCTTTCCAATGCTCCGGGGGGGTTTGTGTTTTCCTAGGACCTCCCGCGCCGTAGATTTCCGAATGGCTCGTGCGGTCCTTTCCCCTCCTGCAAAGTTCTTTCCTTTTTCGCCCGCTAGGACATTTTTTTTTTAGGAAGCCTCCCCCCCTACACCAACTCCCTCGAGATTCCTTTCCGTCGTTGCCAGTTTAGATCCCCTGCGCCTCCATTGGCGGGTCCTTCCGGCTCGGGTCAGTCCACTGACCGAACGGCATCATGTGTCCCTTTTTTTGTGTTTTTTTTGAAAAAATCACCTTAGACCTCTTCATTGGGGACTTGTTTTGTTTCCCCCCGGTGGGGACCGTTGCCCTCCCTCCCCTCTTAATCATTGAGTTTCCTTCCCCCTGCTTTCCCCCCTCGAAAGGTTTCCCGGGTTTTCTGTTCCGAGGTTACGCCCACTCCCTGCACGGTCTTCTTCCAATTTTTTTTTTTGGCACGTACCGCTCTTGGTAAGTACCTTGCCCTTTGGCCCCTGGTCCTCTGACCGTCCCCCCCTTCTAGGGTTTGTTTCCCCCCTTCTCGTAGCAGCGTCCTAATGGCATGCCACCTTCTTTTTTGTTCTGTTTCAAGACCCAGTTTTGTCCAAGTTTTCGGGGTTTTCATGGGCTCATCAGTTTTTTCTCAGGAACCTTTTTGGTCCATGGGGAACCCCTTTTAGCTTCCCCTTTCCTTTTCGTTTTTTTCCAAAGCCCTCAGGCCCCTGCTTTGGTTTCTTTCCCTGCGTCCCGCCTTTCCCGTTTCCTTCTTCGGTGTCCATGGCGTTTCTTGGGTAACGCTTTTTTGGGCATGGTTTCTTCGGTGCTCGGGCGTTTTTTTCCCGACGATCTTATATGTTTCTTCCGTCGCTGCCCCCAGAGCCTCGGCAACCGAACCCTTTTTTTGGAGTCGAATTTCCCCCTGACCCGCTTCCGAGCCACTCTGGGAAACCCCTCCCCCCCCAAATTTGCTAAGTCTTCCCCTTTACAACCCAAGCACCCCCTTTTCAATTTTTTTCCCCCTTTCCCCCGGGCAAACTTCCCCACGGGATTTGCCAACAATTGGTCTGTTGTTCTTTTTTGCGGTTCCCTTTCGGTTTGAACTTTTTTTTTTTCCAGGCTTTTTTTGCGTCTCGTCCTTATTGAAAACCCGTTTTCATGGCTTTTTTTTTTCCCAATTGCGACCTTTCCCCCATAAGCGCCCTTTATTTCCGCGTTTGTCCCCTTTTTGGCCCCTTTTTGTACCCCCCCTTCCCGCTGGGGGTGTGCCTTTTCCGGGTCCTTTTTTTTTGAGCAGGTAAGTCAGAGTTCACCCGTACTTCCCCGATTTAGCGGAGTTTTCCTTTTTTTTTTTTGACAGACTTTCACCTTCTTTATCATAGCCCCCCATTTAGACCTTTCTCCGCCACCTTTTTCCCCGACGACGGGTCCCCCCGTATGGACTTGTTTTTTCCCGTGAATCTCGTTTTGGGATTGGACGCTTCCCATCCATTCCCCCCCCCGTTGTTTTTTTTCAGACGTGCTTCGGCGGGCTTCTTTTTTGTCAAATCTCACTTTTTTTCATAATAGGCTGCTCCTTTTTGTGGCCCCCCCCAAGTTTTGCTCGGGGATTTGTTTTTTGTTTTTTTTTTTTTTTTTTCCTGGTTTTCTCCTTTACGTGAAAGTCGTCCTCTACAAACGTTCCCCCATGTCCTGACTGTTTGTCCAAAAACCCTTCCTGCCTGTTCCAACGAGACTTTACGGACCTTCTTTTTTCCCGTTCTCCTTCAGGTGCCCGGGACGTTTTGCATCCTGGTGTCCGGGGCGTAAGGGTCGTCCTTTTTCCTCACGCTGTCCGTTTTTCCCAAAAGAGATGCTTTTCTTATTTGTTGTGAACCGTTGATGGGAGCTCCCCCCCTCCCCCGCCCAGGGCCTCCCCACCCGGATCAACCGGGACCTTCGGGGCGCTCGCGTTCGACTCATCCTTCCTCCGACGGTAGAACCTCCTCTTCCTTGCCCCATCCAACTTCAGCTACGCGCTTGGTTGTCCCACCCATTTACCTACCTTCAGTTTGGTTCGCCCCCCTTCCATGTTTAACCCCCCCAATCTATACGTTGTTTTTTTTTGTTGTTGTGTCCCCCCTTTCGTACACCCCGGTTCCTTCCCTCCCAACTGGCGTTGGAATGTTGTTTGACTTTCTTTCAGCTTGCTGAGCTTTTGCCGGGGCCCGTGTGCAGCCTTCGTCTAGTCTTTCCGTTTAGTAGGCTTCTTTTTCCCCTCGGCGCCCACAAGCTTGCCGTTTTTCTAGATTGATCGCTGGCTTTTGTTCTTTCACGAGCTGTTGCCATTTCATCTTCTTTCTTCACCTTTGCGTCTTCTGACGTCACTGCTTCCCCGCAAGGGTTTCTGCCACCGTTAATTTGTCTTTTTCCACCCTTTGGCAAGAGTAAGCGTCGGGTTTTTCAGCCCCCTTGTTCAGGCTTATTGGTGAACTTGTTCCCCAGTTGTTTCTCTTTCCCGGTCACAGCTGAGTCCCCCGAAGAGTTTCCACCATCTCCGGGCACGTGTTGCCAAAGCTTGGGCCTGCCCCCTTTTATTTTCTCTGTACCAACACCCCCCGTTTCTTTTAAGTCATTAAGTTGATACTTTTCTTTCCTAGAGGCAACGTTGCTTTATTCCCTCTCTTCATTACGTGCTATTCTCCCTGTTCGCCTCTCTCGGTTGTTGGTGCGGGCCGTTTGATCGGTTCTTTTTGACAGTCGTGAGTCATTCCCCCGGCCGACACCTCTGAGCTTTTCCCTGTTTGTCTTCCCGGCAACGTGTTATATCAAGTAAACTTTTTTCCCCCCTTTGCAGTCGAGGAACTCCCCTACCCCCTTCTTGTAACCCAGTTTACCGGGCCCCCTGAGAGTCCCCCCGTGCTATTCTGCAGTTCGCTTGATCAACCTGACACTTTTCACGGAGCGTTCTGGCAAACTTTTGTTCCCCCCTTTTTTTCTTTCCCCCCCCCATTTCACCCCCTTCCCCCTACGCCCTGCCCCCCAATGAAACCAATGGTTTTTCCCCCTTCTTCCCACTCTTGAAGTTTTACCGAGGTACCTGACCCGCTCGTTGGTTTGCGGTTTCCCGAGGGAAACCCCCCTCGTGTATTTCTTTTCTTTGTTGTTATGGGCTTGGGTTCGTTTCTGGCAGTTTTCGTTGGTGCTCTTTTGAGCTCGTTGCAGGCTCTCCGATAACAGAACCCCCCTACATGCCCGCGTCATTTTGCCCACCCCCCTAGCCCTGGCGACTCCTTCCCGGCTCAACGCGCAGTTTTGTGAGCCTCCGTGCGGATACCTTTGTCGTGGCGGCATACCCCCTGTTGGCCCCTAGAAACTTTTTTCCCCCATGACAACAAGTTACATGCTCTCTTGAACAGTCCCATAATGCACGCAATTGGTCACTGGTCGACCGGACCCTCCCACAATCTTCTCCTTTTCGTACTTTCCTTCTGCCGCTCCCCCCCTGAGCCCCTTCCTACCAGAGGCCTTTTTCTGCACTATGGCGCTCATGGCCCATTTGGTCAACGGCCCCTGAGTTACGTTTCCCCTGACGACGTCCTGGCTCCGTGCCTTTGGTTATTTCGCTCTACGGAGGTCTCCGGTTGGTACTTCGATCGGCACCGTCGGATCTTCCCCCATTACGGAGTTGTAGTAGCCCTCCGGAAATTTTCAAAGTTATTTACCCCCCCTCGTTTGCTAGGGTTTTTCCCCCTTGGCCATTTGCCAGGCGGGCTTCGGTGCTTTTTGACCCTCAAATTCGCTTCCCTGTGGTACGGCTGGTTACTGGGGCTCAATGTTCGGCCTCGCGGTAGGTGCACGTGTGTTTTTTGGGCATTCTAATTTTGCCTATCGAGGTGATGATCTTTTTTGAGCTGCGGCATTTTTTTTAATCTCCCTTTTTATCTCAAGTTCCCGTCCCCCCCTTCATGGCCTTACTCGCCCCTACAACCCCCGGACTGCTTCTGGCCGGTGAGTTGTCAGATGCGTCCCCCCCCCCCCCACCTCGCCTCCTGAACGCACTCTAGTGTTTTTTTTCGCTCGGAAACCAGTTCTCCACAAGTTCCCTTTTTTCAGGAAGCCCGCCCCTTTCAGATGGATTTCGAGGTATCCGATTTTGTCCCCCCTTCGGTTTGCCGTTGGGATCCACACCCTTCCCCCAGCGGACCCCCCCCCTTTTCCTGCGCCGTCAATGTCCGCGACCCGCGTTAAATGGTTTTCTTTTTTCTTGCGTAGCATGACAGACCCCCCCTAGGGTCCAACCTCTCGGCCGCATGTTTGCCATCACGCCCCCCCTGTCTGGATTGAACCACCCCCCCACCCCCAGATTCTAACTCCCATCCATACTTTTCCGAAGACCCCGGTTGGTGTAGAGCATTTTCCCGGGTAGTTGATGGTGGTCGGGTTGTTGCAAGCGTCGTTCCGGTTGTGACATCTCAATCAGTGGACCCCCCTTGAGGGCTGGCCTAAGTTTCGTACTCTGAACACTGTTGGTTTTTTTGAGTGCGCGGTCCTTCTGCTGCACGGTTTTACCTTGGTTATTTCCCCCCAGAGATTGCCGGATCAAGTCCCTGGGGACGAAATTCGCGGTTGCCGCTTCTTTTGTCCCTCGGCCGGGGCACCTATGACCCCTGTTGCCTTGTCGGCGCCCGATTCATCTCGGCCGCAAGGGCTTACTGTGTTGGTTTCCAGTTATCAGGGTTTTAGAAGGGAATTTGACAAGGGAAGGGGACATCGATCTTGGGTTAGTAGAGAGGCCACGCGCAGCTGCCGTGCCCCCTACCCGCATCCCCAGGCTAAGGTTGTGTTGGGGTATATGGAGGGGTAGGACTTTGTTTTACTTAACTTGCGTTTTTGATTCCGAATGGGTCTTCTTTTGTTGACACGATTTGACGGGAAGGCCTTCTCTACATCACGGGCCCCCTGATGTTCCGTCTCGTTAGGAAACAGGGACCCCGGCAAATTCCACCAACCCGGTTTACCAATCGTTGCAGTCCAAACTACCCGGGCCGTACCCGGCCTTGGGCCCCTCGGAGTGGAATGACTCCGCCCATCCTTTTTTTTCGGCTTTTGGTTTTACAAGGCATGCTTCCCCCCGAGGTCCCCCTACACTTGGTGCCTTTCCGGTGGACTCACTTCTGTACTAATTATTCCCGCGGGCGGCCCCCGCAGGGTAGTGAACCGCAGCAACCTGTCGCTTTTTTTCGTCGGTAGAGCGGCGACCGGTCGCCACCTCTTGTGATAGTCCCATTCTCCCGTGAACGTTTTTTTCCGGACAATTTCCTAACGCTTCGCTTTAACCCCCGTTGAGGCTTCCAGAGGGACCCCGCCCGATAATTCGGGCCCTTTTAAATCGGCTCGGTTTTTTCCGCTTCCAGATAACTGACTCCCGGGCTTGGTTTCGGTGAGGTCGACTCCCCCCGTTCCCCCCGTGCTTTCTTGTAGTGATGGTCTCATCGATCCGGAACTTGGGTTAATGGCCCCTTTTGAGCGGGCCCCAGTTTTTGCTGACCCCACCCGACATCTCGCCCTTTGCGTTTTTTCAAAACCTGACTTCTTTCCCTTTCGCTTGATTCTTTCCCGTCGCTTGAAGTGTTTCTTTTTTTTCCGACCGCCCGTTTGCCTCCGTTCTTATTGAGTTGTCGTTGTATACGCCTTTTGACGTCTGGCTTGAGCTTCTTTCTCCGCGACATAAGAGCAAACGCCGTTTTTTTGCTTTTTTAGGAAGTTCCCAAACCTCGCCTTCACCTTTTTTTCGCAGAACTCTAGACCATTTTCCATAGAAACTCCGCCCCCCCCCTTCCCCGCCAGCGATCCCCCCCCCTATATCCTTGAATCACTCAGGCTAGGTCTTCTTGCCAAATTTTCCCCTTTTTAGGGTATTACCCCCCAGGACAGTTTTCTTAATTCGTGTTTTCCCCCCCTTGGTTCTTTTCCATAGAAGTTTTTTCTGTGTTTGTCTCTCTCCTTCCTGTTGGCCCCGTTTTTCGACTTCCCTTGCGACATTCCCCGGGAGACAAGGTTTATCGTCCTTTCTTGGGCCCACGTTTGTAAAGATTTTTTCTTTTTTGCCTCCCTTGTGGCTTGATTTTTTTTTTGTCCTTCCGTAGGAAGTGGTCCTTTTCCCCCAGTTGCGGCTTCTTTTGGAGCTTTGTTGTTGGTGTAGGACGGTCTATAAGCCTTTTTTTTCCCAGAAGTCCTTCTCCCTGCCCCTCAGAGACCCTTATTCTTCTACCGGCCCCGAATTGTTGCCCCCCCCCGTTTCCCCTTTTTTGATCCCTTCTGGATCCATTGACCTCTCGTTTTTCTTTTCACCCTTTTTAGATCACCTTTATTACTTTCCCCACGTCACGGTGACTTAACAACGAACCCGAAAACTTTTTTAACGAGGGTTTGCAGGCCATGTTTTCCACCCCTTTTTTTTTTTAGACATTCCATCACCCTGGTTTTTTGGCGGATTTTATTCAAAAACCCCCCACGTGACTTTATATTTTGCCTGGCTTTTTATGTTATAGCCCGTGTCCCCCCGTCTCCCTTACAAGTGTAATCGGGATGCTGCACACTTCAACTTGCCATCGCCCTCCCCCTCCCCCTTTTCTTACCAAACTCGACGGTGACTTCCAGGTTTTTCTTGCACCTTGGTCATGCGTTGGTCCTATTAGTATTTTTGTTTAATCCTTGTCCCCTTCCAGGTCTGGGTTGCTCGAGTTTTTTGGCCCCAAGGTTTGGGATTTTTTGATCTTCCCACCGCCACCGCCTGCCCCCCAGTCCACTTCACACTATTTTGTTGCGCCCGGAAGACGTTCTCCCAATCCCTGTGTCTTTATTTTCCGCCCGAGTCAGAATATTCCCCTGGCCCCCTTAAAACCTATCATATACGAGTAATTCTGGTCCCCTCCTTTCTCAGTTGTTTTTTGCCCTGGGTCCCCATGGGTACCCCCC
>Ga0179593_1492500_pt1 | contig 28389 bp, 29 predicted proteins | sample CZODoug2_1_08_16_FD_185931 | JGI IMG/M metagenome (GOLD analysis project Ga0179593, IMG submission 185931) | Vadose zone soil fungal communities from Angelo Coast Range Reserve, California, USA - CZODoug2_1_08_16fungal (PacBio error correction) | ecosystem: Environmental > Terrestrial > Soil >... | reverse complement strand
CTTATGTCCTTTCCGAGGTCCCTCACCCCCACTTCCCCCCTCCTTTTGTCCCTTCCCATTTCCCTTTCCCTGCCCGACTTCCTTCTTTCCCTTTTGGGGAGCTGGCAGAGATCCTTAGCGCCCCTTTTTTTTTTTCTCCGCCTGAGTTCTTCCCACGACCCCGCCGTCCTTATGCCATTTTTATCGATCCTGAATCTCTTAAACTTTTTTTTGTCTTCTTGGTCCTCCCTTCTCTTCAGCACCATGAGATTTTTTTTCCGGAGTCCTTAAGGCCCACAATCTTCTTCCCCGAGTTCGCATCTCATATTGAGAGATATGTACCTGCTGTCCCCTCCGCTCCCCCCACCGGTACCCTACATCACACTTTTTCTCCACTACGTGGTCCACCTTTTTCCCTCGCATTGTGAGAATTCTTTGTCGCCCCGCTCAGCCCCCTTCTTCCACACTTCAATTTCTTTGAACAATTATTGGGCCTTCTCTTTGTTCGAGCATCCCGATTAGGATGGAGGGCTCTTTCCCCCCTTTTCCCCACATATTCTCCCTTATTGTACATATATGAGTCTGGAGCTCCGGCGCAAAGACTTTCTTTCTTCTGCCATCTCCCCCTCTCTATCTTGCCCTTTTCCCCCCGAAGTTTGTGTTGTGCGCCTTTAAGGAAGAGTGAGTCCTGTTCCCCTGCCTTTTCACGCTCTCTTCCCTTCAGATTCAGTATTGCCAATGTACCCCTCCCCTTGATTCGATGATATCGACTCCTACAGTGCCCCTAGCAAACGATGACCGGCGTCCCTCCCTTCTTTTAGGAAGTTATTTTGCGAGTCCATTTGCAGGTTTTCCTCTCCCTTTGGCCGCCGGCGGATTGCTCTCCTTATTTTCCGATGTCTCCATTTTCCCCCCGATGGGTGGCCCTTCCCTTTTTTTCTTGCTGCTGTGGAGAAGGAGCAATCGTTTTTGGCCTCCCCCCTTTCCCCACGCGGCTCCACGGCTCGATTTCTAGCGCCTGGTTTTCCAACCTTGTTAACTGTTTTGATATTGGTTCAGTTATTTAGCAAAGCTCTTCGGCCGTCCATGTCCTCGAGCAATCTTTTTCTTTTCCCTTTCTCTTTTTGCCATTATCGGCCTTCCAGTGCCCTCTTGAATTTCGTCATGTTGTCTTTCCCCTTTTTTTGCTGCTCTTCGGCTTCCCTCCCCCTCGGACTGGGTCGCTTTCCATCCCCGGTTTCTTTCCTTAATGGCCGTCCTCGCTTTTTGCTTGTTTCCTCGTTCAGCAATGTGGGGTTTCCGCTATATGTTTTCTTCGGACCCCGTTTGGTAAGCCGAGAAAAAAGACCTGCTCGACGAGACGCATCTGGATGTTTCTCCCCCTCTTTGCCCGGCATTTTCGCTAGACCTCCTCCCCAACCCCTTTTTCTTTTTCCTAAGTTTTAATACTTACCTCTCGCCGCCTTCACAGCTAGTATTTTTTTGTTTTTATGGCATAGTCCCCCTTTTTGGAGAGAAAGGCTTCCCCTTTCCCTTCCAAAGCAAAAGGGTCCTTTCATTTCTTTTCGGCCGTGTAACGTCGGTCTATCAGAATCCGGTGATCAGGGAGGTAAACCCCTGTTGTTTCTTGTTTTTTTATAGCTAGTAATTTCTCTTCTGACTTCCCTCTGAAGGTGTCATTCCCCTCCATGGCGGCCGCATGTTCTTGCATACTCTGACTTCCCTCCGGAATATAATTTCTTTCCTCCTCCTTTCAGTGTTGTTCCGCTATGTATCGTGTTCCCCCAGGCGATAGATAATTAGGACAATTCTAGAGTTCTGCGTGTGGGCAGCGCTTTTCCTCAGTTTACCTGTTGGAATTTTTGCTGGAAGCTATCGATTGTGGAGCCACCCGCCACGTCACAAAGTATGTTGTCCGGCCCCCCCTGATCTTTTACTCTCCCACCCCCCGTCCAGGACAGAAACCGCCGACAGCCCCCCCCGCCCCTGTCCCATGTCTTTCGGACTTGCCGGCGCCCTGTCTATAGAACTTTCCCCTTTGCTCTGTGAACCCCCCCCCAACGCTCTGTCGCTTGTTTCAGGGAGGGAAAGTTCTTCCTCCCTCCAGTTTGATTTTTTTATTCTTTTCCCCGCGTGTCTCATATCCCCTCGCCCTTTTTGCAGACTGTTAATTCCCCCCATAACCAGCCCGTCCCGAGTCTTCTTTAAGGAGGATTCGGAATTGGCTCCTTGGGTCCGCCCACCAAGATTTATTCCCCCCCCTTCTTTGCTGTCAAGACCTCACCTGAGGTTCGTATTTTCCCCACAGCAGCTTGTGATTTCTTCCTTCCTTGATGGTGAGAAAGGAGGGCTTTTATGTTTTTTATCCGCCACGATTTCCGCTCCCATTCAATGAAGTTTCGGCGGAATGTCTTCCTTTTCCGCCCCTCTCTGCACCGTCTTGCTCTTCAATAGCGGCTTGATTTCCGCTGCCTTTCTTTGGACTCTCTCGGGTAGCGAATCCAGCGTATCCGTGCTCCCTGGACCTTGCTTCCCAGAAAGTAGCACTTCTTCCTTTTATCCCTAGATTGTCAGTCCCGCCGGGTGTTGTAAGCCAGTATCGACTTTGGCCAGCTTCCCCTCCCCTTTGCTTGCCCTGGCAATCAGTCAGAGCACATTCCCCCCTCTGCGACCCAATTCCTCCGGAACCTAACTTTTCACGTCGCGGTCCTTTCAGGCCACCCTACCCGATGCCCTACCCTCTCTCTCCCGTCTGAGACTTTTGAAAACAGTTTTCCCGTCGCGGGTTTTTGGACCACTTGCTCCTTGATCTCCGTCTCATGCTTCCCCGTTCTCTCCTTTCCTCTTCGCGTCTTTTTCTTGCTCTCGGTCACCCTTTTGGCCCTTTCCAGCTATCCTCCTTTGCGTTCCCTGCCGTTGCCGAAGGATGATAAGCGCACTCTCTTCCATTTTTAAGCCTCACCCTATTTTTTCTTGGGGTGCCTTTTTTCCATGCTTTACCCTCTGGCCCCCTCCCCGCAGCGGTCTTTCCCCCCCCCCCCACATTTCTGAAGTTCTTCCTGGTTTTTCGTCTACAGCAGGTTTCTACTGGTCTTCGTTTTCGTCAGCCTCTTTTTCAAAATCTGGGCTTTTTTTCCACTTCTTTTGGCTCTCGACCTCTTGGATGGTCGTTCGCCTTTACTTTTCTTTTCCTTTCGTCCAGATAGTTTCCCTCCTTGGAGCACTTTTCCTTTCACACGACTATTGTGTGACGGTCTCCCGACAGCCCTCCACATGCACTTTCTGACGATCACGGATTCGTCTCTTCCCCCCCCATTTTCCCTCTTTCTTTTTTTCCTGACATCCGCTGCGAGTCGGGACTGGGCGTTTGGTTTGAAGAACTAGGACTTGATTCGTGGTTTTTTTCTTTTTGGCTCTGTCTCAACTTGTTCCTTTTCGTTGAACTGCGTCGGCGTTTATTCCTGGCATTGAACGACTGTTCCCTTTTTTTCTTCCGGCTTTTCTTTTCGGGATCTCCTTCCTTCTCTCCTTTTTTTTGAGATTAATCAGTCTAGAGGCATTGCACTAACCCCTCTTCGGTTTTCGGTCAATCCTTGCTCCCCGCCGACTCCTTTCTTTCTTTTTTGCAATAAATCCTCATCCCCCACGCGCGCCCTCTTCTTCCTTCGGTAAACCGACAGTTTCGCCTTCCCTTTTTGTTGAACTTGATCGACCAATTGGGTTGTATTCTTTTCATTCCCCCCCTGCTTGCTGTCTTTCCCTCCTTCGGCGTCCCCGCCAATTTGGTTAAGAAGCCGCAACCTTTATGATATAGATTGCAGTATCGGTACTTCCTCAGTCCCTCTTCCCCTTCCAATCAGAGTCCCCATACCACGATCTAGTCCCAGAATATTTTCCCACCTCCAGATTTTGATCCTCCTATGAGCAAAGCGCAGTCCCCTTCTACACCTCTCCCTTCTTCTAGCTGAACCCCATTTCAGTTTCCTCACTTTTTGTATGAAGAGAGTTATTGTATGTCTCGTTTCCCTCCACTCTCCCCAAGCTTTAAGCGGATTGTTTTTCTCCTTTGCGGCTTATAGGATGCATTCTGTTACTCCTAGCCCCTGATTCTTTGTTCAAAGAGCCGTTTATGTTTTTGATCTGTCGGTGCTACGAAATATCCTATGACTGTTTGAAATTTACGATGCTTTCCCTCTTCAATAGTCCGTTTTTGAAACCTCTTTTTTTCTCGAGGCTCCGCCTGGATTCCCTTCGCCTGGTTTCCCTTCTTTCGAGAATGTAGGATAGTTTAGAGTCAACTGCTCTTTTCGATGCGTTTGGTTCTGCCCTTTATGAGAATTATTTCGCTCTTTCTCTTATCGGTTTCTTCCTACGTCCCCTTTGTCTTTCCCTCCGTTCTGAAGATCAGGACTGCATTCAGCCCCCTTCCCTCCCCCCCAGATGGATCCTTGCCCCGCCGAGTGTAGTGCTCTTGATTTTTTTATTCCAAGTGAAGATGGGGATCCTGATTTGCTTTTTTTACCCCCGATCGTCACCTTCCGATGCCCCTGGCTTCAGCGCTGCATTATATCGGCAAGCACGGTTTTTCCCACATCGGAGTCGGAGACTGAAACAGCAGGCCTTATGAACTGTAATTTCTGATTGGAAATCTTAGGCGACCACCTTCTTCGGCGCTCTCCCCCAAGGAGCCTTCCTGTTAGCCGGATGTTCTTTTAGTTTTGCCTTCCTTCTCCAGGTGCGTCTTTTCTGACGATGCTTGCGACGGCTCGAGTGGTTTTCGGTTTCCCCGATCATTCCTCTCCCCCCTCCCCCCTTTTCTCCGCACTTAAGAATCTGTTTTTTTTCCAGGTTCAACCCTTCCCGAGAAATGGAAGCGAGTCATCGCACCAGCTGTGCGGATTCCTTTGCCTCCAGCATTTCAAAGTATCTGTCTTGGGGTCTCCTCCCCTCTCCTCCCCTTCTGTCCAGAGCCGGCCTCCCCCCGACACTGTTTGACAGTGGCTGGTTTTAGGACGTCCATAGGGATGACCCTGAGAAGGGGGGCCTTTTGTTCATATTGGTGTTCTTGGCCTTTGGTCCCTGCGCGGTCATCATTCGCCGTCGAATTAAGGAACCGTATCTGCTCCTCGTCCCCTCCCTTTCTGCCCTTTTCCACTGTCTTTCCCCTTTCTTCGACTTTTGAAGGAATCCTACTCCTTCTTGTGTTTTCTGAGAGATATTCGTCTTTGAGGCGATAGCGTCTTGAATCCGTTTACTTTCTCCTCTGGAGCTTTTTGGAGGCGCCGATCGGTGACCCCCCTTAGCGACCTTCGCCCTTTCAAGAAGATCTGTTTCTCCACCCCACCAGTTGTCTTCCCCCCCTTCTCGGTCAAGTCCTTTCTCCCTACCTTCCCCCTCTACACGCCGGCCACATTCTCCTCCGACTTGTCCTGTTCTTCTGGGCTTTTTTTCGAGTCGAAGGCGGAGCTGTGACCCCCCTCAATACGAGCTTGGAGGCGCAATAGGTGACGCTTTCTGTCCCTTTACTCTACTTTTTTTGCGATGGCGGTGAGAGTTGCTCCCAGTCTCCTCCATGCCCTTTCACCGAACAGAACGTTTTCGTAGAGAGGAGATAGGTTTCCTTTTAAACGCCACCCATGTTTTTTTGGTATGCTCTCCATCCAGACTCTCGAAATCTCCCCAACTTGTCCGGCCGCGCCCTTTATTCCTTGTTTTTAAGAAAGTTTTTTATTGGTTGAGCCCTGAGAAGGATTTTGATTTCTCGGCTCCGTCCGCTGCCTTGCCTGGAAATTCCGGCGGAATTGAAGGTTTCCCCCCCCCCCACCGTGTCCCCCCGTCCTCTTCGCCTGTTTGCGAAGCAGATGTCATGCGGCCGTGCCTCTCTCTTTTTTTTTTTCACACCCACTGTATCCCCCAGTATCACTGACAGTTTTTGTTCCCTTCCAAGCCAGTTCCCTCCCCTTTCCCTTCTTCCCGTTTTTAGGCGGTTCTTTCTTGCGGTAGCCGATCTTCGCCGGCGGTGCGCGCCCGGGGAACGGTCAACTCGATCACTCGCCCATCTTACTACGGCCTCCTTTCCGCCCTCTGCTTTTGGCCCCTTTCAGGCCCTCGCCACAACTTTTCTCCCCTGCTTCGCTCCCTTGACTGGACAGTCCCCCCGTGCCAAGGGCGTGTCGCCTGACCACTCTCCGCTTCTTTCACCCGTGATATAATGAACGTTCCCTCTGCGTTCTTTTGCAGCTTCGGTGTGCTCTCGCTTACTCTTCCCTGAGGTCTGCCTTGGACCCCTCCCAGTTCTATCCGTCCGATGGGCGGAAAGCCTTTTTTTCCCGGCGCTCCGCCGACAATTTTCAGCTCGCCAATAGTTTTTTCTCCGGGAAAGTCTTGAGCACCGCCGACGAGGTCTACAAAAGTCAAGTGCCCCTCTTTTTTCATCCCTCCAGCCTGGTTCTCTTTGGTTCTTTGGCTTTTCTTGGCGCTCATGCTTCCTAAAAGTGTAGGTTGGTTTTTTGTCCCCCTCTGTCTCGATACTTGATGTCCGTTCCTTGTCTTTTTGTTTTTCCTCTTTGGGAATTCTACTTATCTCGAAATTCTTCCCCTTTTCTATTAACCCTGCTTTGAGCACGCCTACCCCTAAGCGTGCTCCTGGCTTCCTCCCTCCCGAGCTGCCAAGTTCACTCCCCAAATTTGCCTCTTCTTCTCCTCGCAGATGTTCCCTGGAGTTTTGTCTCCTTTCTGCCTTCAGATTTCTTCTGCTTTTATTTTTGATCGCTGTTTCAGATGCTCTCCTAAAAGACGTTCTTTTCTCAGTCGGTCCGGGTTTTATGGAATTTTCCTTCCCCCCCCGTGAGTAGTTTCTCCCTTTGCCTCTGCTCGGACTCTCTTTCTCCTTTGATAATCCTCAGTTGTTGTTTTGTTTTCTGAGATCGTCTCCCTCGCGGGCTTGCGGCCCTACCCCCTGGCCTTCCGGTTACGGTAGATTCAGCTTCCCTTCCTCTCGGTCTTTTCATCTGTCTTTTTTTCTCTGCATCGCCATCGAATCCTTGGCACCGTCTACCGAGTCCTCCCACCTTTTCTGCCACGACGACAGGATTTTAAAGAGCCGTATATTCTCTCTCCGCCAAATTTGTCGTCTCTTGTGGCACTGCCTTATCCCTCCCCCCAAAAAAACTTTCGGTCTTTAGGTCTGCCGCTTCACCTCAAATGAGGGGAAGATTTTTGTTGAAAAGTTCTCTACGCAATGTTTTCCTGGTGGGGGGTTGTTAAACTTTTTCACCACATTTTCACAACTTTTAAAATTATGGCTTTTTTTTTTTTTGACACGATGATCCCTTTCTGAGCTATCCGACGATCCCCTTAAAAGGTGCCCCCCTGATTCCCAGAGCCCTCTCCTTTGACCCCATTTCCACCGCTTTTTATCGCTTGAGACGTTTTTTGCAGTGTTTTTCCCCACCTCCCTGCATGTCTAGCCCCCCCCCCCCTAGGGGATCTTTTGTCCCTCTCCCCTTAGGATGTGTAGCGGTAAGATGTTTAAAAGATGACACCCGCTCTGCGTTCCATTGGACTATCTGTCCCTTTCCCCTCGATTGCTTTTTTGAACTAAAGCGGTCGGTCATCCCATCGCGCTAGAGCTGGGAGGTGCTAAGAACTTTGCTCGTTGTTCGAATGACCTCTCTCGAATGGAATTCTTTTCCCCCCGATCCCGTTCACCCTGCTTACGTTTTTTCTTGCCAAGCTGAACCGCGGCGAGGGATGTCGATCCGCAAGTGCCGTGGTCGCCACCTATTTTCATTCGATGGTTTCTCCTTTGCGTTTTCCAGGAGGTCATGTTTTCTTTTTCTTTCGGTGAGGGCGTTCCCTGTTTCTGAGGGCGGACTGTTGATCGATTGCGTTTCCGCCCCTTTGTCTCTTATGCTTCCTCCTTAGCTCTCTTTCCCTGCTCAAAGGAACGATAAAGCTTTCTGAGAAATTGTAGAAGGTCCTTTGTCTCTTGACGTACCACTGTTCACTTTTCGTACGGCTTTGGTCTTACCCTATAGTCGCTCCCCCCGGACGCTCCCGCTGCCTAAGCATGATCTTTGCCGCGTTTCCAGCTAAGGAAAAGGTCCTTTCCCTGTTCTCTCCTTCTTTTTCATCCTCTACTGCCCTTTCTTTCGGACGAACACTAGTGCGTCCTGTCCCCTTCCAACACAGGCATTAGAGAAGAGTGATGCTGGCAGGCGGCACAAGGTGCTTTCTTAGTTCTTTTGCGTCTCTTGGTTTTGCACCCCGAGCCCAAATTCCGATCTCGATAGAAGAGAACTCACTTTCTGTCTTCTCTTGTCGTTTTCCCCACGATGCACATTCCCTCCCCCTGGGGCTCGTCGGGACCTCCCTAACATATTGCTAGACGATGGCTCCCTCTTCTCTCTACTCTTAAAGATAGTATGTGTTTCTTTCTCCCCTTTGATCCCTCTTCTCCAAAACGAACAAGTTGGTTTCTCATTTGGACGTGCTTCGGTGCCCTTTATGCCCCTCCTTTTCCTGTCCGATCGCCCTTTTGTGAAATCCTTTGTTTTTTTCTGGTCCCAGGATGAGTCTTTCACTAGGCTTTTCTCTAGTTAGCCAGGTTAGTCCACACGGAGACCATGATCTCCATTTCTTTCTTATCGCTATTCCCCCTCGGACTCTCTCTCTTTCCTTCCCCCCTCGGTGTTTTTTTTTCTCGAGCTGAGTCTTGTTGTCCTGATCGCTATAATCCTTGGACCTTGCGGCAAAAGGGAGAGTGTTTCGAAGTCGACTGGCATCGTTGACGGCTTCCTAAAAGGCTCTCCCTGCTACAGCTACTTCTTGCGCCCACCCAAAGAACCCCCCCAGTATGACGGCCCTTGCTCGTGCCGTCCTTCGCCTCCTCCGCCTTTAGAGAAACCAGCCGGGTCCCCCAATGCCCGCCTTCAGACCTCATTTACCTTTTTTTCAGCCGGCGCACTTCCCGACTCCTTCTTCTAGATTTTAGACGGCGTCCTTTTTCCGCCTACCCAAACCCTTTCCTTCTTTGAGTGATTATCTCCTCGTTGCCTTTTTCAGTCCCCATTTGCGTCTTGGGAAGAGATAGAAACAGGTCAGCTGAAGACTGTCATCGGCAAACTCCTTCTCCTTTGCGTTTCTCGGAAGACATCTCTTCATTTGGAGTTTACCCCTCAACACCTTTTTCTACCCGTCCGCAACCCATCTTTCTCCCACGCCACCCCTTTTTCCTTGAAGTGAGATTTCAACAGCCTTCTTATCCCCATGCCTTCGACTGATTCTAGGCGCAGGCCGTGTGGGATTCCCCCCTCTTTTTATAGCAAGTACTTCCCCCTTGCCTGTAAATTCCTTTTTCATTAATTGAGCGCCCCCGCGGCCCCCTCCCTCCTCGAGATGCTCTGAATGAGCATTTGATTATTTTGGTTTCGCTCCCCCTAAGATATCAAAGCACCTTTGTGTCTCCCCCTCCCAAGTCAGAGTAAGAACTTTCGACCGCGCTTGGAAAGCTTTCGGCCGCTTTTTCCCCAGCCCGATCTTAGAAGTTTCCTCTTCCAGTCGCACCTGTTTCCTTACTCCCTCTTTCCCCCCTTGCCTACCTTCTACTGTCCAAGTAATAACAGCCATAGTCAAGTTCCACCAGAGTTCTCCGCCACGATCCCTCCTCTTCCCAGGGAATTCAAGAGGGTGAGCCATTCCTTTTCCTGTCGCCCGTTTTCCTCTGGTTTATTTTGTACTCCCCTATATCGTCTCTTCCTTTCGTCCCCTGTTTGCCGTGTATCTTATCGTTTTTTCGCGCGCCCGCGAAATTTGCTTGTCTGGCGCACGCCCATCTTCCTTTCGCTGGTTCTGTTCCCGCCCTGCTTGCGGGGGCAGTTTCCTCGCCTTTCTTTTCCCCCCCCCATAAGCATATTGACCAACTTTCCGGTCGTTTACCCCTCGGACAGAGAACTGCGTTTTTCCTGCTTCTCCCACTGACCCCCCCTTCTTTACTTTTTGCAGCGCCTTGCCTGTGTCTTTGGTTTTCCCCCTACTGTTTTTTCGTTGCGTTTGACTCTTTACAAAAAACAATAGTTTGGGGTCCACTCTTCGTCTCGTGAATCCTTTCTTTTCTGCTTCTTGACGTTGCGTTTTTTTTTTTTTCCCCCCGCTCTTCCCGCTCTGGCTGATTTTTTCTTAACCGCCTTTTTTGTTTTTTCGCCACGACAAGCTCGCGACCCGTTTGGCCGGATCCTTTTGATATGCCCCCCAAAATTTGCTTGTCCAGGCTCGATCATTGTTGGAAGTCCCTTTTTCCTTGCTGAAAAATCTTGATCTGCTAGGGCGGTCCCATCTCCCTCTCGATTTTTTTGACATCCTCCTTATTCGTTACCGTGTCTTTTGTAGAACTTGCTTTTCCCGTCACTTTTTGCTTGGTTTGCTCCCTTCGCCGCGCATTTCTTTCCTCCTACTCGTTTTTTTTTTTTCTCGCGGTCCGTTCTCTCCCTTGAGTCCACCAAGGCCCACTGCATTTTCCTGTCCCTTCTTTACCCCTTGAGTTGTAAGGGCACTTCGTTTTGCTTGCATTCGCATCCTCCTTCTCCACCCTGAGCCGACCTTTCCTGGTTCTTCGCCATCCCCCGAAGTATCCCATTTTTCTTTGTTATGCTCGATCCTTATCGCTCTCCATAGTATACCTTGCGCTCGTCCAGCCCCCCCCTTTTCTGCGCGTGAGAAGTTGGACGAAGACCACCCTTCTTAAGCTGACCTTGTCTTTGCAGCTTTCTCTCTTTAGCCCAGACTAACTTCAAAACAGACTCCCTTTCCCCGCATTCGGCGTCTCTCCCTTCCCCTTTCGTCGCTTTTGATCCTCTAGCGTCCAACGGGTCATCGCTTCTTTTAAAACAATAGTCTGTCCCTTTCTGCCTAGAGGGCCCCTTTCCCCTATCGTTTTCGACCTCCGCGCCTTTTTGCTCCTGGTTACCCTCTTTTCACATCGCACCATTCCAGTTATTCTGTCCCATTCTGGCTTCTCCTGCCAGACCCACCCAAATCAGCAACCCCCAGCCAATACCACAACACCACCCCCCCCCCCCCCCCCCCCCCAACCCCCCCACCACCACAACCACAACAAAACACACCAACACCCCCCCACCCCAAAAGCTGCTCCCCCCCTTGCCAGCTATGCTTTTGTTTGCCCCCTTTGACTTTTCCCGCGTTGTTTCAGTCCGACCCGACCTATGTCTTCCGCGTCGTCCAACTTCATCTGATCGTCCTTCCCAGTTTCAATGATATTGGGCCATTTTCCCCCCGCGGCGATCTAGGTCGCTCCGACACGGCAGTGTCCCCCCCTCTTTTTACCTCATGCTCAGCTGGTTCAATATTTCCTTTTGATTTCCATGTTCCGCGAATGCCTATCAGTGAGCCGGTTTCCGGCCTCGAGGGCTTCCTTTTCCTTCCTTATTTGATTCCCTCGTGTGAGATGAGTTTTCCTCTCCCCCCCCTCGATAGGTTAGACGGGAAGACACTGCTCCCCCCCTTTCCTTGCGTTCTCAAGGTCCCGAAGCTTTTTATAGAATGGTTTCCTCACGTCCCCTTTCTTTGCTGGTTCCACTTGTCTTTGTCCGCTACAAATATGTAGTTCAATTGACGCATCAGTTTCTTACAAGGAGGTATGTGGGGACTTCAGTTGGTCAGTCTTCGTAAGGGCCCGGACTCAGATTCCCCCTTTCTTTCTTGACGTTAGAAATCGTGTCGGCGTCCCCCCTTTCTGGACTTCTTTCTCCCCAGGCACAAGGCATTTGACGTCGAATGGATGGTTTACCCAGACGCCTTCGACAATTGACCGTGCCTTTTCAGATATGGCTTGACTTTCACCCCCTCTGTTTCTGTTCCCCTATCCATTCCTCCCTTCCGATGAGGATTCGTTTTCCTGGTGTTCCCCTTGACTTGCCCCTTCAGAGAAGCGATGCGCTCCCCCCCTTTCCTGCAAACTCCTTCTTCTTTTCCCCTCCAGCTCGAGCCTCATTTTTATGTTTTTATCGGAATCGCCTCTTTTTGCGACCATTCCGGTCCCCTCCCCCCCCCTTTTTAGATGGTTGAGGCGGTAGGACGTACTTTTGATGACCTCTTTTGGGATCGTCCTTTCCCCTTAGTTCTTCTTGGCGCCCAGCGATCGCTCGGAAGAATTAGTCGGTGTTCTTTCCCCCGCTTCCTGCACCTGCGTTTCCCCGCGAACCTCCCACGTCTTCGACCCCGTCGATCTTGATTACTTCGATGAGAAGGGTTCCACCAGAGGGACTGCATATTAATTTCCCCCCTCCCCGTCTTTTTTTGCTCGTTTCATCCTTTTTATTGACCACATAGACGTTTGATCTGTTCCTAAATGCAGTCACCATACGCTTTCCCCCGACCCCACTCGATTCCCTATGTCCTCAGTCCACTCGGGTTGCAGGAATTTGATTCACCTTTTGTTGTTACGCCCCCTCCTTTTCGCAAGCCCTAACACGTTCCCCACTTCATGTCCCCTTCATCGGTTAATTCTTGTCCCCGCACTTCCCTTCCTCTCCCCAGCCGTTGCAAGCCTTCCCCTGTTACCGAGAAGAATTTTCGTTTTGACGGCTGCTATAGGAGCACGATCGAGTCTGAGAGGCGCCCGTTTTCACAATACGATGTGGTTGGTTCGGCGCAAAGTCCTTGTTTTTAGTTCTTCAGTTTTGTATTACGCAAGGCCCTTTTGATGTATGTCCGTCGGTATCCCCCGAGTTCCGCCCTGTGTCCAGTGGAAGTGCAAATCTCCCCCTTTCCCCCCCTTGGGTGCTCGTCCTGAGACTCCCCCCCCCCCGTACGTTTATTTCTTTAACGCCAACCTAGCGTTTGGGTCTCCCCCCGCCGATTTCCAAGATGCACTTTCTTTGCCTTTTAAAATCCCCCCTCAGTGGAGTGCTTTTTTTTTTCCTCCTTGGTTAGGCGGTTTTCTTTATGATCTGACGCCTCCCCCCCGTCTCCCTTCATTCTTGTGGGATCTTGGAATGTCCGCCCACCTTCTTTATAAATATCCGTTGCACATTTTCATATACCAGTGTAACCCGCCTTGACAGTTTCTACCGGCACCTTCTAGTAGTCACACTTTTACTTCCCAGGCTTACATTTCCTCTTCCCATATCGTAGCTCCGCCTGGTGAGTCTCAGGTTCAATTATCTCATGTAGTCTTGGGTCTCTTCCCCTCCAGTCCCGTATCACCAGCTCACCTGTGAAAGTGGGAGTACCCTCCCGTAGTTTCTCCCCTCTATGTCATAAAGATTCCGAAGATTTGAGAGTGCTTCTACGTGATGCCGGTGGCTTAGAACCTGAATCCCTTTGCAAGTCTGGAGCCAGCCGCCCCCCCCCAATTCCGCCTATCGACATCAAGTCCTTTCCCGCTCACCTCCCTTCTTCACATGGGAAGAGTGGAAATGCGCTGTACTTCGACTGATGTATTTTTATATGTGTCTACCAGTCGCTCTTCTTGAAGCACACGGGTCTACCTTATCCGGATTACTGTCGTGCCCTCTTTCTACATCCCTACATGTTATTCCCTTTTCTCCACCAATAAGGACTCCTGCCCTTTCTCTCTCCTGCATTTTCCCTTCCTGGAAGACCGAGCCTCGATCACTGTCTTTCCCCTATCGGAAGAAAATGTGCGTCTGCTTCCCCCACTCCCCCGCTCGTGCTTTTACGACTTATTTCTTTTTGCCTTCCTCTCTCCCTCTTATTCTCCCAAATCATCCTGCCCCTTTGTTTCTTAGGTGGAGGGGGTAACCCTGTTTTAACCGTCGCACATCCTCAGCTCCGGTCCAACCTATGAGCCACAGTGCCCTTCTGGTCGCATCCCTTTTAAGCCTGTCCACGGTATGTTTTTTTACCTTTTTTTTTCTGCAGTTTGGCCCTGATAAGAGCTGATCAAAAGCGTATGTTTTCGTGGTCCCCACCCTGATTAGGGAATCTGTCGTCATGCGACTTTTATTGCCTTTTCCTGTGTCGCTTCTGCTTCTTTTTCACTCTAGAGTTTGCAAGCGAGGCTCTTCCCCCTTGTTCAGTTCAACTCCTTTTTTTTGTTTGCCGAACCCCCCATTATGGTTCAAAGATTAGCCGCAGTGGTGGATGAAGTAAGAGCCTCATTGCATTTCACCCAAATTTGCCCCTCTATTAGGTCCAACTTGTGCTCTCCTGAGTTTAGGATGGGTTGTTTTTTTGTCTCGTATAGATCCCTTGGCCCCCTCCTCTACGTGTGTGTTTTTCTTTCTGGCTGTCATCCCCCCCTCGTCCCGTCGAACGCGTTTGGGGGTTGGCACGGAATTTTCTCTTCGCCTTTTGTTTCCTCAATTGCCTCTCTTCATCTCGTATCTTTTCTTTCCTCCGCGGTGTTTTGATCTCCCTGTCTCGCGAGTCTTTTTTTTTTTTCGGGCACTACCCCAGGAGCCCTTTTTTTTTTCAATCGAGGGCTAATTCCCGTCCCTGTCCGGCCTTCAGCTGAACTGATTCTCATAGCTTCAATCTCCCTTTTCCCCGTTTGCATCCACTCCTATCCCCTTCTCGTCCCCCCTCCCAGCCGTCCCCAACTCTTTCTTCTGACTTCGTCTCCTCCCCTCCTAGTCGTGGCAATGCTCGTTATTTTCAGCCACCCCCGTCTTTTCTCTGCAGACTGGGATTTCGGTGTGGCCCCGCCCCCCCTGTCGGAGCTTTAATTTTCTTCCACTTCGGTTACTTTCCGGAGGACGCCATCCTAGCCTCCTTTCCAAATTTCTCCCCCCCCCCCCCCTCCCATTATGCGCAGATCTCCTCAGGGAAGGTCCTCGATTTTTCCGCTTTTGAGCGAAAACTTGGCCGCCCCACAATTCTCCCCCACCACCAGCGTATGCTCCCGTACCACTCCCAAACCACTCAGTAACTCGTGTTGCACTTTGAGGTTGGAGTACTCCGCCGCTCGTGCTTTGCTTCTGGAGTTCTTTTCCGCTACCCACCCGACCACTGTACTTACAAAATATTGAAGAAGATCATTGGTCCATCCCTTTAGGACTGGTGCGTCCTCCGTTTTCACCCGTCCAAGATGAGTCCGCCCCCAGTCCCCCTCTTCTCTGGTCTTTTGCTTAGTCTTTCTCCGGGCTCTCCTCCCCCTAAGCGCCGCGTCTTCCTGTCACTTTACGCCCCCATACCTCCCGATCGCTCAGATGCCTTCTTTCTTCGTCCCCCCAGTTTGAAGACGGCTCTCGATGGTCTGAGCGCCCCAGGTCAAGGTCACCTACTTCACCCAGATCTTATTTCTCAAGGTCCCCCGTTTCTTACCAAGATAACCCCCCGATTCTCCTTTCTCCCCCCCCCCTCTTTAGTTGCTCTCTCTTCCTTTTTCGGCGATGTTTTCCACAAACTTGTGTAACCCTACCACCCTGCAGCTGTTTTTGAGGAACTTCGGTTGATAAGTGCCGCTCTTTGAGTGACTGGCTCCCCCGATGCTTGCAACTCCAGGGCTTTGTTCTGTCTGGCCACCGTTCGCCCCACTCATCCCACCTTTTGATTGGACAGACCTTCCACTTTTTCACATCTTCTTCAAATTGTCTGTGTGTTAGTGATAGCTGACTATATGGATTTACCCCAGACCCCTCCCTGCGTGTCTGTGGGACTCTTTTCTGTCGTCACTGACTTCCCCCCTTCTAGCCTGCTGCTTCAGACCTACGAGAGTTTAAACAGGCCCTTGTGGTGTTCCCCTTAGAGGACGGGACACCGGGAAGAAGGAATTAAGAAGATCGGGCTTTTTCTTTTTGGTTTATTTTCTGAAATCTTTGCCTTCCCCCCTCTTCTTTGTGTGCCCACAGGATCGCCAAGCTCCGTGCTCTTCCTCCCTGTCTTCTCTGTTGCAGCTACCTCCGACAGCAGGTGATGGTCTGCTTCTCGATTTTTTCCCTGAGCGATGGGTTTGAGTTTTTTCACGAGAATTAACCTCTCTCCCCTTGAGATCCGGTTCCTTTCTTTCGTGTCATGAACAGTTCTGGACGTGCCGCATGTTGTCTCTTCGTTTTCCCCGCCCCTTCTTCCCAAAATCTGCCCCCGGGTCGCTTCCTTCTTGCGACCAGAGCCCGTATCTTCCTTCCTCTTCACTAATTTGAGATTCTATTTTATTGTAGTCTGTGTGAACCCTCGTTTTTCTTAGTTGGCCGCCTGGCCCCGCAACCGAAAAAAGTCCCGGTAGGAAGCTGGTTTTGTTTCCAGGCGGGCTGTATCGTGACGGTCAACAGTTCTTTATCCACCGAAGAGTCCGTCCTTCCTTTCTGCCGCCTTGGGTTTCTGTGTCTGAATTTTTTCGCAGGAGGCTGGCCCCCCCACGAGCAACACTCCCCTTCCTTTTCGTACACCCTCCCCCTTTTCCTGGTTCCTCCCTTTCCCCCCCTCTTATGTTCCCTGCCTGGTCGACTTCTTATATCCTTTCATCCACCTAAAGTGGTTGTTGGGATGTAGATCGATCTTCTCTTTTGACATTCTGATACTTTTACTTCACATTTACCACTTGCGAAGCCCCTTGCGTCGCTATTTGGCCTGTCCCGCCCCGGGATACATCCTGCCCCCCCGTGAACTTCCCCGTCTTGACCTGTGAGGCCTGAAAGTCTGTTTTTCCCCCGCCCCACTTCCCCCCCCCCCTTATTATCACGCTCACAACTTCCTTACCCTAGTTTACCTTCCCCCCCACCGCCGTTTCCTCGCCAATGCCCCGGCTCCGATGTTTCTTTTTGCCTTGCGCATGCCGACTCCACAGGCATTTTTGGCGAAGTGACGAATCCATTCTTCCGTCCTTTTTTGCCTATCCTCAGATCTTGCTGGTCCATCTCCGCGTGAGCGTTTTTCAGTACCACGTCTGACTCGCCTCCTGCCAGTAGTCATTTGTCCGCTTTGGTCCCCCCGTTTTTCGTTCTCTTGCCGCTCCCCTTTTGTTTTTTTGCCAGCGCTCCTTTGTCCTCCTCATAGTTTGCAAAGAAGAAAGTCCTGCGTGCTTATCGTGTGCCCTAAAGATTGGCGATCTCCTTGGTCGGGATTAATTCAACCCCTTTGTGTCGCAGCTGGGAAGCACACGTCGACTGCCGTCTTTTGTTTTTGTTTTTGTGCCCTTGTTTTGGCCTGCGTTTGCAACCCCAGAATTCTTTTTTTACTTGACGTTCCCGCTCCATTACATTTGTTTCCTTTGTGTGCTGAAGGAGCTTGCCGATTGTATTTAGTTATAGAACTCCAGTTTCTCTGATAGGCATTGTTTCCCCGGTGCTCCAGCTCCCCGAGTCCCCCTCCCCCCCCAGTCGGCTGCCCCCCTCTCTTTTGGCTGTGTTATCTTTACTTGTTTCAGTGCATTCTCCTGTGACATATCTGGTTGTTCCGGGTCCCCCTTTGGTCACCCTTTTCAGACTCGTCCATCTATTCTTTCTGACCATTTATGATAGCTTTTTCTTCTAGATCGGCCGCAGTCATCTTACTCCAAACTCTCCCCCTTGTTGCCTTCCACTGATTTGGCGCCATAGAATGCTCCTTATTCTCCTCGTTGCGACCCCATACTGCTTTCCCAGATCCTTGGAGCGTTTGAGGGTTTTCTTTTCAGCGATCTCTCGATTTTCCCCCTTTCCTTTTCGGCTGGTCTCCCTCTCTCTTCGACAATGCTTTGCCTATCGCTCCCCTAAGTACCGTCCTACCGTCGTTCCTTTTTTTCTCTTACCCAAGTTGCAGGCCTTTCCCCCTGCCCGACCCCTCCGACAACTCGGAAGCCGTTCCGTGGCCCCTGGCTTCCTTTTGATATTCTTTTTCCTCCCCGCCCCCCGGTTTCTTGGAACTAAGGCCTGAGTGTATACCTCCCTCTTCTTATGCCCGTTGGCCCACTGTGCCGACTATATGTTTCTGTAGCTCCTCCCGCGTCAGTCCGTTCTCTTTTGCCCGCTTATATCTGACTCGGGTCCACGACATTTCGCCGGAGTCTCCTCCCCTTCCCCCTCCGCGTCATCCCTTTTTGTCACTGTTCTTGTTTCTTTGCAAACTGTCCCCGTGGTTCGAGAAGTGCCTTTCGCCCGAGCCCCACACACCGTTCCCCTTCCCCTCCTGAATGGGGTGTACAGTCCCTGAATGTGCAACTTAAATCTGTTGATTGGTCCTGGTCTTCAGCTTTTGATATTAATATCGTTTTACCCCTCTTTGTCTATCCTAGTGTCCCCCCCTCTCTGGCTCTTCCCCCATTCATTTCTTTTTCCTTCGTCCCTTTGACGTGTTGCGAGGGGCTGTCTCAGAGTAGAGGTACATTTACGTGTCTCTTGCTTTTCAGGTCCTCTAAACTTTTACGCCGCGTGACCCCTCTGAGTTCCATTGGTTTGTTTCCTCTCCCCTAGTCCCGTATTCACATCTTGCCGGCCTTTTCCCTTCGCTCCTGTACACGCACGTTGCAGAATTAGGATTTTGTTGGTTTTTTGATAACATCAATTGCCCCCCTCTTATGCTCTGTTCCTGTTCTTGTCCCCTGTTTGCCCCAGGATGCTACGATGATCTTCAGTCCTCTCCCTTTTTACCACTTGTTCCATTTTTTTTCTTCGCTTAGCATTTTTTCTCTATACGCCACAATGTACACAGCTGGTGGCCGGGTAGCAAGGAATGAACCGAAGAAATGACACCTGAACCATTTGCACGCCCATTCCCTCGTGAGATTTTCTCCTCTTTTCCTCCTTTTTTTTTGGTGTCCCCCCCCCCCCTGATTCGTCTCTCTCCTTTTTTTGTTATGTGTCATTCTTCCCTTCCCCAAGTGAAGGTGACGGAGCGTTCTGCAAACCGCGTCTCCCGCCGTTATTGTCCTGTCATAGTTGTTTTTCTCTCTAGACCAGATCCGTCCTTCCCTCCCCCCGCCTTGGCCTCCTCGCTTTTTCCCAATGAACCCGCCCGTTACTTCCCCATTTTCCTTTATTATCTCTGAGTTATCCTATATCGAACTTTTTTCGTTCCTTTATCCTTTGGCAGTTTTTTCATTCCCCACGCTGCCCTTGTGTCGACGTCTTGCCGCCCACCCCCCCACTATTTTTTTCTAGCTTTGATTTCTCGCATCCCGCTAGCTATTTTAGACCCCTCTCAGTCAAAATCCTCCCTGGCTACTCTCCCATGTTGACTATTTATTCCCAGGAACTCAGTGGTGGACCCCACCTGCCTCCGCTTTTCTTTATTTCTTAGTTATTTCCACCCCCAGCTAAGAACCTCGTCCCCCCCTTCGCCTCTAACTGTTTCAGCGCCACCGATTAGGGTTCACTTTTCAGAGGTTGTAGCAATCCCCGTCTTTTTTCTTGCGTTTCCCCGGCCTTTTGCCTCACCGATACCCCACATTTGAAGGATGAATTTTACAGCTCCTACAGTCGCCCGGACCTTTTCCAGCGCTTTCCTCCTTGCGCCCTTATTTAGTTTTCCCGTTGTCTTCCTCCTTGTCGCCTCTCTTAGTACAGACGAGCTGCCTGTTCATCCGATGAGCGTCTTTTTACGTCAGCCCAAGCTCTTCTTTTCCCTTCTCTGTCTTTTAATGCACTCCGGGCCTGTTGGACAACCCAGATTGGATATGTTTTATCCTTTGTTATGCTTCGTCCCCCGTCACCCCCCACAATACGGTGTCACTTCCCCGAAGTCCGGATTAGCCTACACTTTTGGCGCCAGATTTTTTTGTTATGGATACATTGTAGTTCCCCACCTTGTTACCGAGCCCAGGGCACATAGAGCGTTGACAAGGTCCCTCTTCTCTTTCCCGTTATTTCTTTTCCATGCCAGATGGCATGTTGTTTTTTGAATTTTCTTCTTATAGATGACCCGGCAAAGAGAGCGTTTTCCATTACTTTTTTTTGATTTCCGCTTTTGACTTCCAACATACAGACAAGTCCCCAAGTCCCCCGGGCCGCACTCTCCCCCACTGCACGGTCCTGGGGTCATGTGAATCACCGGTGTGCTACATTGGCCCTGTGTCGGCTTGTTTGACAGCGATCTTGTTCGGGTCTGTTCTTCTGGTTGATAAATGGACGTTCCACTGTCCTTTACGTGTTGTACACTTTCACGGACTTCCCTGATCTAGTACGACTCAGCCGTCCCCGTGTGTCTCTCTTCAGCTCGTGGTACCCCGCTCGTGTTGTCTTACACGGCCTTCTCTTCACCTCCCATTCCTCTGACTGTTCCCTTGTCGCATGGAATAGAGCGGAGAAAGTTCCACTCACACGATTCTCGTCCGCCTGTTGCAACACCATTCCATCTCTCCTTCCTTGTGTCCCTCTACCGATCCATTCCCTGCGGATATTTCCCCTTTAGAAGGCCTATGGTCCACCGAGCTTGCGCGTCGGTTAAGATGTTAGGATATATGACCAGAGTGGCGGCGGCACACTAGTGTACTGTTTTGTCACGTCGCACGTGTGTCTGTCTCACACCTTGTTCCTCGTCCCCTCCTCACTCTTCGTTTTTTCCTATTTATCTTCTTTATCCGCACGTATGGTCTTTTCCGGTGGATGATGTGTTGCCTGCCAGTTTTCTCCAACCCTGTAATGCTGTCTTAGTATACTGTGTTGAGACTACGGCCCCCCGCCAGCCCCGTCGGATAAGTACACGTGACCCGTCCCGAGAACCCGAACCGCATACCCTTCTCTTTCATTTTTTCTACCGTTATTGCGTGATTCCATAGGCCCCCCTACGCTCACGATCTCTGCGCCGTTCGGCCTATTGCTTCTATTTGTGTCACCAGCGCTCTTCCTGCTTGCTCTTCCATCTTCTCGTCTCCGCCCACTTGATCCAAGATCGTTACGGGGTCCCTTTTTTGCCCGACCACAGCAGCGGTGCGGGGCTATTTCGGTTGATCTACTTACCTAGAGGACGAAGATCAGGGCTTTTAGGACTGTTTGTGTTCGTTTGTTTTCCAGCTCTAGTAATTGAGGCACCGACTCCCCCCGTAGGCCCTCTTTCTCCCCGTTCATCACCGATTCCTTCCGCCTCCCTTTCCCTCCCATCACTGAGAGATGGGCCGGCAGACTGTCATGATTTACGTTTCTTTTTGCATGTGAAGGTACCTCTCGTTTTCTTGAAGTACCCACCTCCCTCATGTTTTGTACAGTTCTATTCCCCCTTTCTTTCCCACTGCGATAGTCGATATCCCCTTCCCCCCTTTTCTGGCCCAGTAGTTCTTTGTGATGTGTCGAAGGCAGACGGTTTTGTAGACATTTGTCCTTAGGTTCGTGATTCTACCATCTTTCTCCCCCCCCCCTTTGACCTGCTTGCCCTGCCCTCCCCTCCCTCTCTTGGCGCATATGTTTTTTTATCGATAATCAAGCTATTTTTCATGACGGTCCCTGCCTCATTCCCTCATCCCAGTGTCCCCAGGCAATTCCCGTCCCTTCTTGAGGCCTGGTCGAGCAGACGTTCCCGGTTGCTACTTCCCAGCCCCCCTAACATTTATGGAAGGTCGGCGGAGTGATGATCAATTTCCGTCATAAGCTGGCGCCCCTAATATGGCATCTCCTTGCCCGATTTAGCGTCGGTATTATTCACCGCCCTTTTGGCTATCCCGGTCTCGCTACGCAGCACAGGTCTCCAACCGCCCTTTTGCTCTCCCCCTCTCAGACAGAACAGTCGACATGCCAGATATTGTGCAGTAGTGTTGTGTTGTTATGGAGGTCTTCTGATTTTGTTGTGGGTTGAATAATAAGACCCCTGCGGTCGCTACTCCTTCACTTAATCAGCCTCCATTTTCCCTTCCTTACGCACTCTCCCTCTGCTATTCCTTCGCCCTTGACCCCGCCTCTCGCGTCATCTCGCACCCGTGTTTTACATTTCTTTCGTATGCGGTCACATCTACGCCGTTTAATGCTGTCTGGGTGACGACTGTTGGTTCTAAGGCCCGTTCAGTCAGACATACATTTTCCCTTCCTATTCTGTCCCTTACAATTTTTCCCCTCTGGGCGGAAATCCGCATTCCTTCCGAGTTTGTGCCCCCCCCCCTTGAGGCCAACCAGCATTCTCATCCCCGAGCGCTGCGCAAATGTCTGTGAACCTTAGCTGCTCCGGTTTTTTTTTCCCATTCTCTCTGTTCAGTACGTTTCACTAGCTGAGGCCGAACAATCCTTCACTTGCTTTCTTCCGTCATGCTTCCATTTTATAACAGAAGAAGCTGCTCCCCCTTTCCTTTGGGATTTCCCCCCCATTTTTATACTAGGATTACACGTTCCCCCGCTTGTATCTTGCGTCCCGGGCCTTGCCCTTTTTTTTCTCTCTGTTCCCTCCCCTGCGAAACGGGCCGCCCATCGCTATAACCCGAAGAAAATCCTTCCTTCACAGACTCCCGAAATGCTGGACCTTTCAGGCCCTGCCAAAGCCTCGACCCCCGCCTTCGCTTAAAATGATGGATTTTTTCTTGCTCCCGTGTGTAGTCTATCGTTTTACTCTCCTCCGCCTGGTTCACATTTTCCCTTCCCCCTTACCTCAGACGTTACTCCGTGTCCTGCGAGGAGTAGTTCGTGCTTACTGGTATTTCGGCTCCAGCGCCAACAGATGTACTTTCACACCCCCCTTCCCCCTTGGCTTATCTTTTCCTGTTCGCTCGCGGCTCCGTGCGCCCTCCGCGATATAGTAAAGGACAGACAGCCTGCCCCCCCTCTTTTCTTTTTTCCCATGCGTTTTTTTTTTTTTTTTCAAGCCGAAGAGAGGCCCCTCATCCCCCCCCCCTCTTAAAGTGCCCTTAATGGCAGTCCCTTTCCTGGACTCTTTTTCACTACTGGTCTTAGGTTGGGCTCTTTCTCCCACACTCGTTCCGGGTTGTCCACTTTTTTTTCTTTTTTTCTTCGCGTGTATGTGTAATTTCTTTCTCGTTATGACGTACATCCTCTCCTTGCTTCGCGATATTTTTCTCTTCCAATCCTATTGTGTGTCTTCCGCCGTCGAAATCCTGGCCTCCCCATCTCCTTTTTTCAGACCGAGGGTTCCCCTTTCGACGACCCAATTTTTTCCTCCTCTTCAGTTCACTCCTCTGAAAGAGGTTTTGCCCTTTTCTTGGCGCAGAACCAAACGTCTCGATCTGGGGCTTTTCTGTCCCTCTTTTCGATTTTCGCCCTCCCACTTTGACTCCCGGAAGCGTTTTTTCCGTATCCCTGCCTTGCCAGGAACTATTGGGTTAGTGCAGAAGCCCCTTCCCCCTTTTTTATCTCCCTCTTTCTTTCTTTTGTCTGAGAATCAGTTCTCGGGCTTGCGGGCACTACAAGGAAATTCACTTGTACTTTCTTTTCTACCGTCACGACTCGTTCCGCCCTTCCCTCGTCTTTTTGATTCTCGGACAGCGATACCATGCAACCTCTTCTATCCCCTCTTCCGAGTTTCTCCGAATACTCCTATTGCAGCTTGATCCTGATCCTTGACTAGGATTTTCGCCCCATTTGGTCGTTTCTACGTCAAGCTAGTATCTTTTTCTCCCCCCCAATGTTTCGCTTTTTTTTCGTGTCGCTTCTCCGACCCCCCCCTAGAGCGAGTTTTCCCTTTTATCTTAATCGTTTCCCGATCGCCGTCCAAGCCGCTCCCTGTACTTCTCCCCTACCATCCAATGATCTCGTGTGGCAATATTCCCCCCAGTTCCTCGCTATACTCTCTGCTCAACGAGTATCAAAGTAGTAAACTCTGCACATCTTGCTGGTTTCCCGAGGGGCACTCTTTTGGAGAACCCTCTTACGGATTCGTTTCAGCTTTTTTACTAATCCAACCCTGGGATTCTTCTTTGGATACATTTAGTCCCCTGCTTCTCCTGAGACCGTCCGGCCGTTTTTTTACCGCCCAACATGATCGACTGGGTGTGTACATCCTCTCTTTTGCGTTTCTCGCGACACATGAGCTTTCTTTGCCCTCCCTTTCCTGGAGGCATTTAAATTTCTCTTGCCCCTTGTGTCCACCGAGGGCGAGAGTGTAGATAGATCCGTGCCCTTTTCTGACCCCGCTTCCCTTGGAGCGAAGCTGGTCTTTTTTCTCTTGCCCCGCGGCCTGCTCAATATGACTTTCTGTGAGGAATGTCTGTCCTTCTTTCTAGACGTGCTTTTTTCTGATTTTTAGGAAGACCGTGCAGATGAGTGGCCCAAGTCTCTATCCCCCTCCTTCCTCTTTTCGCCCCGACTCCCCCAAGCGTGGAGCTTTGTCCCTCCCGTATTTGAGACGTTCCTGTGACTGTCCCCCTTTTTCTCGGTACATTTCTTCGCCACCCCTACCTTCCCTCCGCCTGCGATGAGATTACTGCCCCGCGTCTTGATATAGTTCCTCCTGTGGGCCTCTCGGGTATAAATCCCCCTCTTTTCCAGCCTTCCAGGCTGACAGTCCCATTGAATGGCGTCGACCCAATTCGTCCCTTCTCCCCTTTTTCTGGACGCCAAGGCAGTCTCTTGCACCAAGATGATGTTGAAAGCCGGGCCTGCTTCCTTTCTTTGCGAGCGGTCTTTCGAGACTTTGGGAGTCGCACCACTTCCGATTCGCCTTTTCTCTACTTAGACCGCACGTCTTTCTGTGTATGCCAGCCTGCACGGCCGCCCTGGTCGCGCGACCCCCTCAATCGCACCAAGCTCCCCTCCCTTCCCTGTTGACATTCCTTTCTGCGCGATCCCGGTGGTATTGCCTCCTCCCGCTTCTGTCGCGTTCGGGCGACCCCCCCTCCCACCTCGGTTTCGGGAAGTAATTTGTAACGGCGGTGTAGTGAATTTTTAAGTTTGGCCCAAGTCAACCTTTTTTTCTCTTGGCGTTGTCGCTTGACGGCCCGCTCCTTTTCGCCAGACAAAGATTCTGCGCCTTCCCAAGCTTTCCTTTACACCTGTCTTAGTATATCGAAATTGGCAACGGCCTGCCTACTCCTTTCCCCCTCCCTAAGTTGGGTTTCGGAGAGATTCCGTCATGTGAAAAGGCGATACCGCTCTTTTTCCTGAAACTTTGTTTTTCTCCCCCATTGTGAGTTTTTCCGAGGGCGAGGAGACGTTTTTCATGGCCCTTGCTCCGGAGTCTCTTCTCCGCAGCCGCTGTTTCACAGCAAGAACCCCCCCCCTTATTTAACCGGCACTGACCCCGGTCACCTTCTTCTAGAACGCCCCTCTTCCTCCACCCGTCCGGGCCCCCCAATGACTTCCCTTGACCCGACTTGGTTTTTTCCCATTATTGGGTTTTTTTGCCCCTAGTGATCAAGAATACCCAAAATAAAGGTTCTTCCCTGCGAACTGCCTTTTGAGGGAACCTTTTCCTTACTTCTCATGCTCCTTTATCGGGCATCTTTTTCCCGAGTCTGTCATTCTTTTTTTTCTGAAACCCCGCCCTCCTGTCTTGTCTGAGAAGGAGATAGGAATTGGCTAGTCACTCCACCAAAAATTTGAGATCCCCCCCCCCCAGAAACTTCCCCTACGACGAAACGACAGAATTGTTGAAGGAGTCCATCCCGCAGTCTTCCGTTCCCAATGCTTTTACCGCTTCTGTTTCTGTTCCCTTCCTTTCCCCCTTTAGTGGTGACAAGCGTTCTCTCCAGGACCCCTTTGCTTTGTCTTTCCAATTCATTCAGGGCAATAGAGCTGGCACCCACGCCGCCATATCAAAATAGCTCTGAAGTTTTCTCTTTCCTCATCTCGGTGGTTTTCCGCTGACCCATCCTTCCCCTCTCAATTCCCGTTTGTCTCACCACCAGTCGCTATCAGAGTTCTTTTCTCCTCCTTTCTGGTTGGGGAAGGCCTTCCTTGCAGCGCCGCCCGGTCTTCATGTAAGAGCGAAGCTGGCCCTCCCTCCCTCCGCATACCCTAGACTTAATCCCGGCTCGGAAACGTTTTCCTTCCCCCTTCCTCAGGATGCGACCATCCCCGCTCCCGTGAGGTCCCGGTGTCGCTAAGTGTAGGTGCTGCAACCGATCCGCTTTTTTTATTTTCCCACCAACCGGTGAAACTTTCCTTTTGATCGTACGCCCGCCGTTTTTCAGTCGGCATTCTTTTGGGGATGTTCTCTTCCTCGCGTTCTGTCTGGACACCCGCCCAGTATTTTCGTGGCTGTAAGCCGCTTGAGAAGTCTTCCCCTCCGCCTCATGCCAGAATGACAAATAGTTTTTCCTTTTTCAAGCGGACTCCAGCCTGCGCCTTCTTCCCTCTGAACTGTGTCCCCCCCCTTTCCTTTTCTGGGCTCGAATGCAGGGATCGGTTGGGGGGGGGGCAAATGTTGTTTCTCTCGTTTTGCCCCTCCTCAGCGCGGATACAAAATCGTGCTTTCCGGGTGGTCCATTCTTCTCGCGCCCTAAGGTATTTTCTTGAATTTGGTGCTTTTTGCTCTCGAATCAAAGCTATTTTTTTTTCCCCTCTTCACAGGTTTTTTTCATCTCTACATTGTGTGGGTCTTTACGCCCCGATTTTGACACGAAGCGCAATCTCCCCATTTTTCCGATAAAATTTCCATTGACACTAGACGGTTACAAATTTTGACCGACTATACCCGTCTGATCCTCCTGTATCTGCACCCTTCTTTTATGGGGTTATGGCGAGACCTCGGTCTTCCTGCCTGTGCGGTGCTTCCTTCTCCCTGATGGAGGCTATAATACCCCTACTACTTCACGTGTTTTTTTGTTAATTTCCTGCAAGTCAACCCAAACCTCACGCCCTTCGGCCTGGTTGGGAGCCAGGCCGTCTGATGTCGTGATTTCTCTTCTTTCCAATTTTGGGGTGGTTGAGATTTTTCCCCCTTCTCTTTGATTGCCCCAAGGCAAGCTTACCCTCCCTTTAGTGCTCCCGTCCGTTAGCTTTCCCTGAATGCCTCTTCGGTTTTTTCAAGAGTCATCGCTCTTTATCCTCAGATCTCTCTGATCGAAAAGTTGTTCTTCGCCACTAACTGAAAGACCTTTCCCCTTTTTCTTGCAGGATATCCCTTCTTCCTTATCGCATTTCGTCACGTGTGCCCGAAGCAACCAATGCAGATGATTTTTTTCTGACCCCGCCTTTTTTTCACCCCCCCACAAATAGGCGTTTCAGAGCCCCTTTTACCTAGTCATTCCCGCATGGACGAAGACACCGAAGATCCTCCCCCCTTTTCCGACCCACTCCCAGAGGAGCCCTCAAAAATACTTGGACACCGTCATCCTTTCCCCCCATTTCTCCCCCCCCCCCGAACACCTTTAAAAAATAGCAATCTGTATGTAGCTGAAAAAATTCTCGGTTAGCACTCCCGAGTTTTCTTCCCGCCTCGTTTTCTATCCTTGTCCTTTCGGGACCTTGGAACATATGTCCGGCTTCTTATTATGGGGCTAGTTTCTTTGACAAGTTAGTTTTTTCCTCCCCATCCGAAATCCTTATGGATGTTCAACATACTGATGTTGAGTGCTTTCAGCTCTCCTCACTTCGCCGACCGCCCTGCCTTGCCTCTTCTGCTTCTCCACCAATGATTCCTTTATTTGCCCCAGTGTGTTGAAACGGCTCTTGGTTCTTCCCACGTCGAACTCGCTCCTTCCTTTTAGCTCACTTTCTTCCTAGTGTTTCTGACACTTGTTCCGAGACCCTTTTAATGTGTGGTGAGAGGTATTAGTGTCGCTTTTTTTCGGGGGACTGTATATCTTTTTGTTCCGCGGGCGTGTTAGCTGGACCTTAGAGAAGATACTGGTCTTCATCCCATTTCCCGGCCGCCCGCCAAGAGTTCTCCCGGTCCTCCTTTTCGTTATCGCGCCGGCTTGTGTGCGTGAAAACCCTTCTCTGTGACTTTTAGTGGCTTCCCTCTCTAGTTGCGTTCTCCCAAGCTTCATAGATCTAGGATATATTGTCCGACTTTGGTGTCCCGCTCTTTCCCTTTAGTCCGCCTCATTACTCCCCTTCCTGCTGACCATCCTTGATCGGGCTGCCATCTGGGCCCAAATAGGCGGTCTCTCGCTTCTTCATGATACAAGGCATGCTGCTGACTCAGTTATTTTTGTTTCATTGCATAAAGGTTCGGTCTCAGTCTCTTTCTTTTAGGGTTCTTTTTTTTGGTTCGTTCCCCCCTCTCCCTCATCTCTTCTATGACTTAATTCAAGTTATTGGCTTAGGGGTCGCCATGTCTTGCCACTTAGGAGAGAGGCCTCCATGCCCTGCCTCTAGACAGCAGGACTTCCCCCCTCGTTAAGCCATTTTTTCCGACTACATCTCTTATTGTTTTGTACTTCCCTCGCCTCCTTTTTTCGACCTGGATTCCCTCCCACAGAAAAATTCGGTCTACCAGATTCCTTCCGGTTTTAGGAGACCTTCGTGTCTGCCCCTACATTGACGTTTCCCGATAGGGCAAGTCCATTCCTTTTTGCTTTTTGCGACACCTATTACCGAAGTTCGAGCCCTCCACGCGTCGTTTTTATCTACTTCAACCTTTTGGAAAGGTCCGGCCGCAACTTTTCCTTCTAAGGGGCCCTCCCCCCTCCTAACG